>Ga0207694_10000100_pt1 | contig 94962 bp, 109 predicted proteins | sample KBSC34metaG_FD_184353 | JGI IMG/M metagenome (GOLD analysis project Ga0207694, IMG submission 184353) | Corn rhizosphere microbial communities from Kellogg Biological Station, Michigan, USA - KBS C3-4 metaG (SPAdes) (version 2) | ecosystem: Host-associated > Plants > Roots > Rhizosphere > Soil... | reverse complement strand
TCTCTAGCTGCTTCATCCTTACTTCTTGCTACATGCGGGTGTGTAAGGGCGTGACGATAGATGATATAGTCTTTAATGTTAATTGGTAGATTTTGCTCACTTATCTCTTCTCCGCCTTCCTGTAGACCGATTTCCAATATCAGGCCATCTTTATCTACACGTGTGAGTAGGTTGTGATAGAAGTTTTCTACAGCTCTCCTGAAATCTTTGTCTTCGGGGTCCATTCCTACGCCAGCAGAGCTAGGTAGAATTAGCTTAATTTCGTCTTTATTTAGTCCTGTAGCAATTACTTTGTCTTTGAAATAAGGACCAATTGGTTTGTAGGATTGTCCAAGCCAGGCTTTTACTTCTGGATCTTCTTGAGACATTTCCACTAGGTTAAAGTGGCGTTGAATTTCAATTTTCCTACTGTTTTTGTTCTCTTGCATTAGTTTAGTTTGTTAGATTGTTAGTTGTTATAAAGCTCAAAGATAGTGTAATTTATTTGATAAAGTCAATAGGTAGTTTATAGTAAGCTAGTTTGTATTATTGTTAACTTTACGTATATTTGTAACATGAAAACATGTACGTCTTGTCATATAGACAAACCTTTAACTTCCTTCAATAAGGATAAAAACAGCAAAGATAAATTAAGATCAATTTGTAGAGGATGCCAAAAAGAATATAGTGCTAAGTACCATAAGACTTATAAGGGTAATAGTAAAAGGAAAGATTACTTACTACAATGGCGATACGGCATATCTGAAGAAGTGCTGGATAAGATGTACTTACAACAAGAGGGTAAGTGTGCTATTTGTGGAGAATTTAAATCTACTTATAATAAGAAAGGTGGCTTGTACATAGATCACTGCCACACTACTGGAAAAGTGAGAGGTTTATTATGTAATTACTGTAATTCAGTAATAGGAATGGCTAAAGAGAACACAACCACTCTTCTTAAAGCTATTGAATACCTTATAAAAAAGAAAGGTTAGTATAATACTAACCAATCTAACCAACTAAACCAACTAAGAAAAGAAAAGTTGTATGACTTAGTATCCAGCCACTGTAGGCGAAATCTCTAAGTGCAAGCTTGTATTACCACGTCTTAGTGTTACCCCACCTGTTGCCAAGCGGTGATAGCTAGACGAGTCGATATCGCTTGAGATCAGCGCCAAGTCCCCACCATTAAGGTTTTGGATACCTTGGATAATCTTATATTGTTTAGGAAGTGGAGTCAAGCCTGAAACCACACCATGTAACATTCTACGACCTTTTTCTGCAACAAATTGCAAGTTAGGTTCGCCATCAAACATACCATCATCGATAAACACCATACGGTACGATTCGAGGGGGAAACCAGTTTCTGGGTGCAAAGGAGCTTTTACTGCTCTACGACCATAATCAAAAATTGGATTATGTTTTACTTTGATATAGTAGCCATCAATGTGATACATTGCAGAGAAGAAACCAGTTGACACAAGGTCATAGTTACTATCTCCTTTAATGAACTTGGTAGCTGCAGCACCTGCACCTTGCGCTAAGATATTCTGGATAGTTCCAGCTTCTTTCATAGCACGGTCAAATTCACGCATTCCACCACGACCAGTATACAACGTGATAGCCAAGCCATCAGTATCAGACTGACCGAAGAAAGCATTTGCAACAACATTTTGCAAGAACGAATATGTCAAACGAGTATACGTTGCATAGTTGTTAATTTGCTCAAGAATACCTGCGCCAGTAGGGATTACCTTACCAGTAAGTACGTCTTTCAATGGAATCTCGCCGTTACTTCTACGATTATAGCGAGAATACCAGAACATATGTTCTACTTCTTCCAACCATGCGCGTTCGAATTGATATTGTTCGAAATCCATCCAAAGTCTCATGCTCTTTCCACCATGCTCAATCGTGATGCTCATTACGCGGTTAGCTGAGTTACCAGCCCACTGATGAGACATACGGATGATACTCATCTGGTTCTTATATTTACCAGGAGCTACACGCTTGAACTCAGTACCACGAGATTCGCTTTCTGCGTTAAAGGTGTTAAGATCTGACCAAAGTACACCAGCAACCAATTCAGAGCTAGGACAGATAACTGAATCTGCTACTGCGTTCAATTGCAATGTGTATTGGAAACCTTCACTTACTTTAACTGGATCACCAATTACGTATGCCTGAATTCCAAGAGGAGATTCAATCATGTAGTTACGTTTAATCCAATTGTCTGTAAACGTAATGTTGAATTGGGAGTTACCAATTCCTTGATTTGCTGAGCTATTGGTTACTGCGACTGGACACGCTTTGTTCAAGCGGCTCATTACAGGCCAAGTAAATTGGATATCTTCCAATTCTTTCACTTTAGCATTTGTTTTCTTAAATCCACCGTCCCCAGAAACGATGTCGCCCATTGTAGCCATAGCTAACGGAAATGACTTGGTAGAATCTCCAAGCAACCACGTTAGCTTCATGGTCAATTCGGCTGGTTTTCCATGACGTGCTGCATAGAAGTTGTTCTCGTCCAACATGGATTTTGCATCAAAGATGTCCTGTTGTACCTGGAACCTGAGTTTATTACCGCGATTACCTGCCATTGTTTTTTATATTAAATCTTATTGTTTTCTATTAATCTGTTTCAAAATCTTTGAAACTAAGTTGATCTGATGACTTACCTGAATCAGACGAACTACCTTTTTTACCTTTAGCTTTTTCGTTAGCTAATCTAAGTTTAAGTCGTTTAGCGTTTTCAGTAGCTGCTTTTATTTGAACTAGCTTACTCACATCACCCTTCTTAAACTGAAAGTATTGGAATTGAAGTAGTTTTTCAAGATTAGTATCGTCAATTTCACTTGCAAATTCATATCCACCATCTTCTGTTCTGCGAACATTACCTATGACGAACTTCCTGAATTCTGCTTGCTCTCTGGGACCACCAATTTTGAAAGTACCAAGTTTATCAGTTTCGACGATATCAGAAATTGCTGAAGCTAAAATTTGATCTCTCTTCTTTTGCTTATCAGCTTTTTGTTTCTGCTCTTCAACTACTTTGGCTTCTGCCTTGGATTGGTCTTCCTTGAGTTCAGCTAGCACTCCTTTTGCTTCAGCTACTAATCCTTCTTCAGAATCTTCAGCTTCAGCGAGTAGTTTAGCTAACCTTGCATCACTTTTAACGCCTCTAAGCTGGTAGTATTCTTTTAGAATCTCTTTAGCCAATCCTGTATCTTTATCACCAATCTCAACTTTAGAGTAATCTCTAGAAGCTGTGGTTTTAAATAGATCAGCTACATCTCCACCATCATAAGCGAATTGTAATGCTTTATAAGCTTTGGGATATTTGGTTTCAATTTCTTCTAGAAACGATTCCAATGCTGCTTTTCTAACAGCACCTTCCCTTAATGCTACACCTTCAGGAGTAAGGGGATCTGTGTCTCCATAATCCACATCTAGCTCCTGACCAGTTAGCTTCTCAACTTCTTCAAAGAACTTTATTGAATCTTCTGATTCATCTTCTTCAGAGTCTTCTTCGGTGGCATCAGCCCCTTCTTCTTCCTCTTCAGTTTCCTCAGTCTCTTCAGATTCTTCTTCTACCTCTTTAGATTTAGCTTTCGCTTTCTTCTTAGGTTTTTCTTCCTCTTCTTCAGACTCTTCGTCATCTTCCTTATCCTCGGCTTTCTTTTTTGCCTTGGATTTAGGTTTAGGTTTTTCTTCCTGCTCCTCTTCTTCTTCAGTTTCTTCCTCTTCTTGGGCCTCTTCTTCCTGAGTTTCCTCTTCTTGATTATCTAGAAGGTTATCCTCCTCAAAGGCATCCCATGAAATGGATTCTTTTTCTTTCTTAGCCATAGTTTAGTAGTTAGTTGGTTCAAATTTAATACTCTTATTTTAATATGCAATATTGTGTATTTTGCATAGAGTTTATTAAGCTTCTTTCTTGGATTTCTTCTTAACTAGCTTATCTAATTTTGGCTTTACAAATGCATTGAAGAGCCAAGCTATAATAGCACCTAAAAGGGCTGATACTGCCACTCCTGCCATTTGCATAGCAAAGCTTGCAATAGATGCACTACCTATAGATAAGACATAAGTTAAACCGTCCTGTTTGTGTATTAGCATATGTTCGTATTTATTTTGCACGTTTTTTGTTTCTTTCCCCAACTACTTTATTTTGTAAAGCAGTCTTATTTGCCTTGTCGGCAATCCTTTCTCGCACTATAAGTTCTTTGTCTTTAAGATCTAATTCACGATCCTTCTGCCTTACCTTGGCATTACTTTCCCTTTCCTTGTAAGCTAATTCACGTTGTTTGTTGTAGTGATCCAAAGCCACCTTTTGAGCATCATTGGGATCTACTATTGGAGCTGGATTCTGATCTACTCCAGACTGCTTAAGTAATTCTAGATCTTCCTCACGATCATATTTCACATGGAGTAATCTTTCATCAATCAAACCTTGTAATTCAGCAAAAGATTCTCTGATCATTTCAAGCCTTTCCTCATGCTCTTGTTCAGATTGAGCTGCAGCAGCTTGTGCTTCTGAAGATTTCATTTCTGCTTCTTGGAGTATAGACTTTAGACGAGATAAAGATCTAGCTTGTACAATGTCTACAATTGTAGATGGACTAGCTCCATTTTGTGAGAATGATTGAACTTGCTGTCTAACCATTTCCAGATTAGCTATATCTCTAGATGAGTTAGCTATATATACACCCATATCCAATTCGGTATAAATACCTGGATCTATTTTGAGAATCTGACTACGCAAGTCATCACCTTGATGTACAGCTTGAAATCCATCTACCCAAGCTAATTTAGATACATCTAGAAGCCCTTCTAGTTCACATCTAATGAAATCTTCAAAGCGTGTAAATACTTTCTCAGAGATAACTGCAGATTGATTGGCTGCCATTTCACTACCTCTTACTGTATCACTAGCCTTAACTTGTCCTTTACGTTGTCTTGTTATTCCTAATAGATCATCCCACTCCTGCTTGACGTAGGTCATAAGTTCTATTAGATTCTCTATATGTTGGTACAATCCCATGTCTAGGACTGTATATTGATTAAAATTCTTATCTGCCCCTGGTTGGTTTCGATCTATTAAAGCCCATCCAGTAGCATCTGCCCAATAGAAGAATTTTTCTTCTGTCCAACCATGTTTCTTAGGCAGGGCATTTTGGTCCATTAGGATTATCTTACCCTTAGATTTGGCTATAGTCTTTTCTAGTTGGAAGTGTAGAATTCTATGTAATGTTTCATAAGGAAGGCCCATCTCTACAGGAGAGATGTTCTGAGAATGTAGATCTGAGAAGCGTTTACCGTTAAATGGTAGTTTACAGATAGATGAATTAACAGCTGTATTACGTTGTCCTTCTAGCGGTTTAATACCAATGTAAATACCACGATTAGCTGATCCAATTCCAGCTCCTAATCTATAACCTTCCCAAACTTCATTAACCCAATACCATTTAACTTCTTCACCAAGGGCTTTGTCTGGTTTATAGGTTTCTGGTACTTCAATTTCTTCTGGTTCACCTGTCATTGGATTGGTATATGTCATTATACCAATCTTAGTCATGTACTTCCATACTACATGGAATAGAACAACCTTTGATCGTCTTAGATCTCTATCATCCCGTAAGGTAGCTTGTGTTCCTGTACCTACTGCTCTAAAGGATAGGTGACCATTCTGATCTTCAATGATGTCTATATCTGCTTCTTTAAGTTCCTCATAGAAATTATCAAAGATCTCAGCTGGTGTCATGTAGATTCTTCTACAAGCCCACTGACCGTCTTCTACATACACACAGTCTGGAGACTTATCAAAGTCTATGTCCATTGGCGATACTCGTTCGTAAACCATACGTTTACCACGAATACCTTTGTAGGAATAAGCTTCTCCAGCGATCAACCAATCTTGAAACATCAATTTGAACTTCTCAATTAGGCGTTCATGATCTATGATAATTTCAAGAGCGGCTTCTCCCATCTCAGCTCTCTTATCTCTGTAATTACTTTGGTGGGCAGCTTTAATCTTATCTGGTAGTTCTACTTGTTGAGTTGGTACTCCAGTATCTTGTCCAGCCTCGTTTAAAGAATTAATAAATTGTTGTTCTAATGAGGATAAGATTTGTTTATAGATCTGATCTTCGTAGATGTTGACAGCATCAGCGTTATGTACCTTTACAGCATATGAGAAAGGTCGCTTCTCGTATTCTCCCTGAAGGAGGTCAATATTTGGACGTATAATCGAATATGGTCTGAGTCTGGCTGGCCAATTAGTATAATCGTTGTTTGATGAGTTGAGTGGGTTTACCACATATCTGAAATAGGAGTCTGGAAGCTTGTTGTTGTAAGCCTCATAGAATATCCTAACATCTCTAATGTCTGGATTTATGATCTCATCAGTAAAGGTCACCATAGCAATGTAATGATCCATTACTTGCTTTGTGTGCTCAAAGTCATCAGCTACCTTATCATGAAAAGAGACTCTAAGTTTGGGTAACCTCTGGGTTGTGGTATTTATTTGTGACATTTACATTATTAAATCGGTAGGATTGGCTTTTAGGTAATCCCTGTATTTTACTTTCATTTCATCTTGAGATAGCATATAAGCCCTGTTATCTCCATTGTCTGCAAATAGCGGTCTATGCCAAATACTATCCCTGTCTGGTCTTGATAACTCTTCTACTACCTTAAGCTCAGCTTCTTGGAGTATTGTCATTAAGACAAGAAGACAGGAAATTCTGTCAAAGTTACCATTTGGCGAGTACTTAATCAACTCCTCTAGCAGTGCTCGGTCATATATCTTCTCAAGATTAAGAACATATTGAGTATTCTCCCCATCTATCTTTAAGCTTCTTTCCTTCAATAACCAGTCAACTAACTTCTGTATTCTCTCTGGTTTGACATTATCCTCTATTCTTACAAAGAATTGTCTAGTTGATATCTTCCTGTTTTCTTTGTCTTGGTTGAATACTGTAGGTCTATCACCGCAATAATTGACAAATCCATGTTCTTTAGCGTAGTTAAGGAGTTCATTACCTCCTCCTTTGATTTCAGTCTGTACTATGGCATTGTAGTATCTAGCTGCCATAAATACTTCACGATGGAAGTCTTTAGCTCTAGGTGGTCTACCTGCATACCAAGCTACTAGAATATCATCCTCAGTTGGGAATACAGAATTGGACTTCTTATACACGTAATAGGCTCCTAATGAATTCCAGTCTGTGGCTTGTTCTGTGTCTACATAGAAACAGTCAGCTACAATGTAATATAAATCATTTGGTATTTTACCTGTGTTGTCTTTAAGGGGTGTTTCGAAGATTGACACTGCGCCATTTAAGATTTCATCGGTTTTATGTGGGTAATGGTCAACAGGCGTTACTTTACTACTCAACACAAATCGTATTTGGCCATCTTCTATTTCTAACCTACCATGCTTTATCATACCCTTAATCTCTGGAGATGTATCGACACGCCTGAGCTGTCTTTGGAGCTTCTCAACAGGAAAGGGATTATTATTTAATCGCATTAACGCCTCCATAGGCGTATATGGATACTCAGCAATGTACTTATCAGCTAGTATGTTTGAGTTACGACTAGCCTTGAATCGCTGTTCATCGTGGTAAGCTTTAGCTTTTTCAAAGTCTGTATTACCCCATTTGTCCATGAAGCGTGTCATTACTGCCCAAGCTGGAAAAAAGAACCCATGATCTTTTGGTAGATCAGCTTCTTCCCAGCAGTTTGAAAATGGTAAACAATCAAAGTCTTCTGGGTTAGTAAAGATGTTTTCTAGACCTGCAATACCAGGACCTTGTTCACCACCAGTACCCCACACACACATCATTGAGAATTTAACACCACCTTCTTCAGCAAGGGCTTTAGCCGTCATCCAAGAAGATTCTAATTGAGGGAAACTACCACCTTCCTCAAAGTTTACAAATCCACGAGCACCACGAAGTTTACGTGGATGGTCTACTACAGCTCCTTGTATCTCACCACCAGTCTTTACTTCAGCCCCTGTATGGGGGTCCATGAAGGAAGCTCTCTTGTATAAGTCTTGGTCTTTGAATTGACGAAGGTGCTTGAATGCTCTTTCTGTAGAAGCGTTATGGAAGTTTATTTGATCCCAAGCTTTAGATAGTACACCATCTTTATTTAGATAACGTTCTACAGCAACAAAATAGAATACAGGTGTTTCGGTTTGGAAGGTGTATTCATGTACACCAAAGCTGGCCATTAGCTCAGAGAATCCAGTACCGCGAGGTTTGAGAATGGACATGTTAAGGCCATTCTTAATTGCAGTATCATAATCTAGTGTAAAGAAGTAGTGTATAGGCCAGAAGTTAGGAAAGCTAGTAACACGTTTGGATACTGCTTTACCTTTCTCCACTACCTTCATTTGTTTATAATTCAAGAAGTGGTAATACTTGCCAGGAATCCATAGCTTAGTTTTTGGATTCTCATAACCGTAAATGCACCTTTCTTTTTCTTGCCCCCAGAAAATATTGTACTTCTTAGAGTTAAAGACTTCACCACAGTACTTTCCTGTCTTTAAAAAATTGTTAGCTGCAGGACTAAACAAATCAGTATGCTCAAAATAGGAATTCAAAAGCAAGTCCTTATTGAACTTGCCTCTTAGTTTGTGTGGTATGTCTTGAATTATTTCGAGAGACATTCTTTCATGTATTTCTTTAATTCTCTAATCAGCATTTGTTCGTTATGCTGAATTGTTTCAATTCTAAAGTTAAGATGTCTAACACCTTGTACTTTCTGCCCAGACTTATTAGTGTAATAGTATGTCTCCATTATAAGTGTGTATACATTAAGAAGCTAGTACCAGCTGCTAATACTTTAGCCAACCAGTACCAAGGTTTATACTTGTTTCCTAGTTGATCTAACTTAGCTGTTTGACCAATATAGAAAGGATTCAATCCTCTAAGTACATTCAACAATGGATCAAATAGAACCCAAAAAGAAGTTGTACAAAAGAAGAACCAGTACCAAAATAGACTAGGTGTTACATCTATGATAAATCCTCCATAGATGATAGCAGCTATGCCACGAATAATAGTCATCACAAAGTGATCTGGTGATTCCTTCTTCTTTACAATAATGTACCAGTTGACTAGCGCATCGAGAATTATATATAGTATCCAAATCATAAATCTTTCATGTTTTGTTTAGTTAATTCTTCTCTTCTATCTTGCCAATATTCTATTTGCTTATAAATTTCATAAGGATCTGCGTATCCATAAGGTTCTTGATTCCTTCTGTCATATTCGATCCCTAATTTCTTAAGAATTCTCTTAATAGCTAGAAGTCTAATCCTCTTGTTGATCCTCAGCTTCCTCATATTGTACTTTAGGTCTTTTAGGATCTGGCATTCCATTCATTGCCATCCATCCCAACTCGTGATCTCCTTTAGAAGTTGGGCTAGCTGTTATACCTTGTCTAATTTGTCTTTCATACTCCTCAATCTTCATAGCGAATAAAGGAATATTCTCTAAGGTCTTCATTATCTTTTGAGGATCATGAACTACACCACCAGAAGCACTGCGCTCATCTAGGTTTACTTTTTCTAAATGAGCTTCTAGTTTATCTAGAAACTTATTAGCGGATGTTAATGATCTTTCAGCTCTACTCTTTCTACCCTCTAAGAATTTAGGAACTAAGGCTAACAATTCATCTGAAGGTTTAAAGTCTTTAGGTAACTTACAATCAATGATAGCTTCTTCTATTCTTTCGTTCTCACTATAGTCTCTATAGGGAGATTTGGGAGAGTAGTTTAGAATTAAGAATTTCAATTCCCTTTTAGCCCTATTTCTTTTACGACCTTGAGCATCACCAGTCTCAGTGTTATATTCTCTAGTAAGAATAGCTTTGACCTCTGGGACTAGTTTTACCTCCTCGGTTACAAATTCTATTTCACCTTCTTCGGTTATCTTAAACCACTCCATCTTCTTCTAAGTCTTTAAAAGTTAATCCTTCATCGTAGGGGATACGCTCCTTTACAAAAGGCAATCTCAATAGATATCTCACTCTTGCAATTACTACTTCTTTTTCACTATCAGTTAATTCATCAATGGACTTGGTATATATTTCTTCCTTGAAAGCGAATTCCCATAGTTCTTGTTCAGCAATTGGGACTTTCCTACTGAATGTAAAGATTAACTTATCTTCGTCCCCTGAATAATTAAACCATTCCATTTTACGTGTGATCTTGAGTTAGAGTCATGAAAGGGGGAGTTTTGTATTCTATGAACAATGGATACCTAGTTCTAAATACTGTCCAATGTTCTACCATTGAGCCTAGATTACCTAAGACTACCATTTCATTAGGACAATCTTTTAGAGTAATGAAGAACTTATCTCCTTTAATCTTCCAATCATCTTTGTACGGGAACGCAAGTAACTCTTTGATATTTTCCCAACAGATATAAGCATCTCTAGAGAATTCCTCAAATTCAGTTTTGGTCTTATGAACTATATCTCCATCTAAGACCTCCATTTCATCTGTATTAACGTTACGGGCGAATCTCATTAGCTCTGTAACTTTAACTGGTGCATTGAAGTTGTAATTAGCGTCTACCATTACTCAACTATTTTAGTAACTAAGTAATCTAATTCTACCATAGTGCAACTCCTTACTCTCTCTTTAGTCCAGACCCAGGTAGGATCTTTGTCCCCAAAAAACCTCACATTACCATACCCATTGAGTTGTAGTTCAGACTGAGTAAGGAAATCTGGTTCAGATCTAAGTACTAGCTCTTTAAGCGTGTTTTCGTTTATAGTTATCATATCTTTTCTTCTTTTACTAGAACTAGTTTATAATCTTTAAGGATTGCAAGATCTTCTATCCTAGTTAATTTTAGTGTTCCAATCTTTGTTGTTAGTACAACAGTATCTTTTTCCTTTTTCGTTCCGTGTACATTAAATGTCAACTGATCTAGAGGCTCTATCCTATGTTTATCAAATACTAGAGTGAGTCTATTCTTTGGTAGGTAGGATTCTAGTTCTTTTAGTCTTTTGTATTCTTCTATTGGTAATGTTACTGTTATCATTCTTTTGGTTGCAATTTAATTCTACCTGTTCTTACTGCTCTTTTGAAGTCTTCAGCTTGTTCTGGACTCATGCCTTTTATGTAGTTTAGCATCTGTATTTCTTTTGTTTTCGATCTAAAGATACCAAGATAAGGCCATCTTACATTGTCAAAGCTTCCTGATTCTATTACGTATTTAGTATACTCACTCTGCGTATCTACTATCTCCTTTACTTCTTTAAGAGTGAGTCCTAACTCCAAAGCTACCTCCTTGAGTATACTTTGGTTACACATTGTTCTATCTGCCATTGGAGGTGTGGTAGCTAGTCATCCAAGGAGCATATGTCTCGCATACTCTTTCTATTTCTGACATCTGAGCGCGGTCTTCTTCTTCATTTCCACTTATCAAATATAATTGTTCTACCTTATAGACCTCTTTAACGAATTGTCTTAAGACAGTCATTATTGGTAGAGGATTAGCTTTCTTAAACTGATATTCACTAATTACAGGTATTAAATAATAATTTCCTGAAGGGCCAACTTTTCGCACTAGAGTGGTATATTTTATTTTAATGTATGTATACTGCTCTACGTATTCCCCAGGATGAGGGTCTATTAGTTCATGCACATCATATCTAAATTCAGGCCATATAGGAGTACGATTACTTGACATGTTCTATTGTTAGTTTAGTTTTATAGAATACAGGGTGCAGCTTGTTCTCTTTTACTACACCTTTCTTCTTTAGCGTGTTAATGTAATTAGTAACTACTTGAGTTTTAGTGTTCATAGAATTAGCTAACTCCTCTCTTACTTCTTTGGTAAACTCTTGTTGGTTTAGTTTAGTTAGTACGTTGTAGGATAAGTTTACAAAGTTTATTTCAGTAGGAGTTAGCCCTTTAGGATTAGATCTAGTAATAAACAATCCTGAGATACAACGTATGTATCCTCCTATTGTAGATGGTTTAATTACTAGATCTTGCATTAAATTATTCTGCTTTACTAAAATCTAAATAGTATCTTTGCCCTTCTGCAAAGAAGTCTTTAGCTGTAGGATTACTTACAAGCATAGTAATCTGTCCACTTGGTGTTGCAGCTGAGTAGCTGTTGTCTTCAGGTGTGTTAGAATACAAAGCCCAAAATGATACTTCTTTACCGTAGCTTGTTTCTACTGCTTTAGTACATGTAAATTTACCTCTTACTTTTTCCATAGTTTAGTTTATTCCTTCTTGTTTACGAATTTCTTGAATTTCTTTTTTGTACTTCTCTTCATCAGGTGTCAATGGTTTAGGCATCTCTCCTGCGATTACAATATCTGGTTTCTTTGTTTCTTCTTCAGCTTGTTCTCTTAGTGTATTCAAGTCTGTATTCTTCATACGCTGAAGTAGTTCAGCATATTCCAAACCAGCTCCTACGAGTCTGTACAAACAAGCTAAGTAAAGTTTATCTTTCCAAGGAGCTTTAGGATTAAGCCGTTCTTGTATTGAAGAGAATACATACATCTCCTGATGTACAAGTTGTGTTTGCCACTCGGGTAATTTGATCCCTTCTACTTTAGGATCTTCAATTACTTTCTCTTTAGATCTAATTGCTCTCTCAAGACGGAGGTAGGCAACATCTTTCTTACCACTAGTAGGAGTGTTTATTTTGTGGTTAGTGATAGTAAGATAATAATCTATCTCATACTTATCATTGTGTCTATTGTAACCTTCTTTGTATGATTCAATCATACTGCGTAGAAGGTTCTCTGATGTGGAAACTATCTCATCAATTTCCTCCTTCAGTTCCTGTTGGTCTTGCGTTAGTGTAGTATCTTGTAATTTGTCCATAGTAGTTGGTGGCTAGGTCATTATTAAATGAGGCTTCCATTAACTTATCACTACAACGTTGTATTTTGTAAATGACTTGTGGAGGAAGAATTTGTGTATCTAGATAGATGTTTATGTCTGCGTACAATGTCTTTAAATTTGTCTTAATAAAGTCCAGATTATCTGGCACACTAAGTAATGTTGGCATTGGTTCTGCTTTCACATGTGTGCCATCTATCTTTGTAGTGATGTCATCACTGTCTGTTGGGTCTAAATCTACTTTAGCAGAATGTAGCCAATAAGCTGCCATTTGCATATCTTTGATTAGATACTTAATTGGAAATAACTCCCTTTGCTTTTCAAAGGCGTCTAATCCTGCTCCAATTATTGGAACCATTCTTGCTGCTATCTCTGCTAATATTGTCATGCTAATCTTGATTGTCTAGCCATTTTTCTAAATGCTCTTCCTGGGGGTGTGGGCAACCATTCAAAGAATGATGAATTATACTTATTCATTCTAGTAAGGTTGAGAGTTTCTTTTAACTCCTGCAACTTTACTTTACGCACTTGAACCCCATCTTGGTATTCTTTCTTCTTTAACTTCTGATCGTCTGCAGATAGGGTTTCATCTATCTTGTCATTCTTGATGAACTCAATTAGTTCAGCTTGTGATTCCTTTATTAGCTTCTTTAGTTCCTTGATCTTTTCCTTCCTTTCGTTTTTCATAGTTGTTTACTAGTTGATCGATTACAAAATAGAGTACTATTGCCGCATATGCTACTGGTATTTGCATGCACAACAGTATTGCTCCAACAGTGAGGCCAAGTTTAACAGTAAGTTTTCCCATTGTAGTAAAATTTATTATCGTAACAGAATATTTGATTTACAAAGTAGTTACCCTTATCATCAAGATGAACGATAGCAAAACCATTCATCCATTGAGTTTTAGTTCCTCTTTCAGCATAGTTGAAGAAAGGATGAGATACATCACCACCCCAACCAATATTGAATCCTCCTGTCTTACCCTCTACATACATTTGAATTCTATGTGTATGAGCAAACATTACTGAACCACGTAACTTATCTATGTGTTGTTTAGCACAGTGTGTATTGTAGTACTGACCATGCAAGAGTTCAAGATGAGCACCTAAAGTAACATAATCACTAGACCAATTCTCAAATACATTGAATCCTCTTTCTTCTAAGTAAAGAGCTTCTTTAGGAGATTTAATAGGAGCTTTAGCATTCTGCATATCACTCATGTATCTATTCCAACGATCTTCATGGTTACCGTATATGTAAACTTTAGAAGTATCTTTGGGTAGATTAATAAGTAGTTTATCTAAAGCTTCATTACCAGCTTTGTATTCTCCATCTAAAGTGAGACCTGGGATTGCAGTGAACTGACCTTTATTGTGTCCAGACAAAGCATTCATATCTAAGAAGTCACCAATTAACATTAGACCTTTTAAGTCCTTCATGTCTTTGATTAGTTCAATAACTCCATTGAACATAGCTTTGTTGTGGCCTGGAACATGTAGACAACCTAAGACTAGGTAATCACCTGGAGTTGTAAACTTATCCTGTCTAACCTGTTCTTTGGGTTTAGAGAAAGTTACTTCCTGTAGTTTATGTCTGGATAATTCCTTAGAAATTGCTTTACGAATTGATTCTACTGACCCTTTTAATTTAAAATCTTTCTTTGCCAACTTGGCTATTTCAGTTGTAGTAATAGCTCCTTTGCCTTTACTAGCCACCATTGCATAATCTCCTAAGTATGAATTTTTTCCCATTTCCTTTATTTGATACAAAGATAAAATACGAAATCGATTTATCCAAATAAAATACGAAATATATTTTTAGTCGGGTATAAAATCGTTTAGATAAATGAAATTATACCCTTTCGGGTGTAGATAAATAACCGTCTCTGAATTCTAGGATTTTGCTACCAAGATAACCTTGAAGATAGGCTTGAGGTTCATCGTTATTAGCATCCAAAGTAAATCCCTTGGCTATAGCGATCCATGAAATAAGGTGATAGATTTCATGTAGTAAGGTATTGTTATCTAAATAGTTAGGTTTAAGTAATACATATACTTCATGCCTACCGTTGTAATCTGGATGAAGATTGGTCCAAGCATGAGCTTTAAGATCATCTTCGTCTAAGCCAAGCTTGAATTTCTTATTAGCTACTTCCCATGAAGTGTCTATGACTATCACTATATCAAGCTCGTATATTGGAATTTCTATGGTTGTTATCTTCATGTTGTTGGGAAGTTACTAAATAGCCACATTTGCAAAGCCAGCCTTTCTTCTTGGTTCTACCTCCACTGGCTAATTTTCTGAAGAAGGTAAACTTCTCAATTGGTTGTGGTTTGTAGTTAATTACAAATATTGTCTCTGTTCTGCAAGCTGGGCACTCTTTAGTGCTACAAGCCTCACAAATGTTTCTAAACACCTTTAAGCCACTCTTCTGATCTATCCTTGTTTGGAAGTCATAGATGTCTTTCTTGTGTTTGCATATCCTGCATCTTTTCTCTAGTTTAGGTTGCATTGATTTAGCTCACCCCTCACCCTAGAATAATCTAAGATGTAGAAGTAATTAGTTAATATGTATTTAATAGTCATTTTTCTTGCAAAGCGGCTCCCTAGGCCATTTCCCAAGGAACTCTTCATTAGATTAGCTTCTAGGCTGGTTATTGCCGCAATCCCTAGGTCTGATCTTATCCCACTACCATGTTTGTTCCGTGTTACTTAGAATCCTTGTGGACTACGGCTTGCTTTGGTGTCAGACTCCTATCTACTAATCCAACTGCTTTAAAAGAAATAAGCCCCCTATCTATTTTGCATACAAGGTCGGGGGCTAAGGAAAGGAAGGAAAAATCTTCAATATCTTATTCTTTTTCCCTTGTATGCTGCACAAAGATACAATACTTGGAATGACATTTCCAAATATTTAGAGAAGTTTATTTTTAGAGTGTATACAGCTTATTTACTAGGGAGTACTTGCATAATATAATATCTTTTTGTAGTTTTGTAAATAAAAACCCCCTATGGAAAAGAGATGTAATAAGTGTGGTATAGTTAAAGAGCTGGAGAAGGACTTTCCCCAGAAATGTAAAAATAAAGCTGGAGTACAGAGATATCATGGTATCTGTAAGCGTTGTGTTTTAGATCGTAAAATAGCTAGACGTAAAGAGAGACGTGATCAATGGATATTAGATAACCCACCAATAAGTCAGGAACAAAAAAGGTTAATGCAAAGTTTAACTAATAAGGCACATAGACAAAGAAATAGATCTTGGCTTAATGAGTATAAGAAGACTTTAACCTGTCAACATTGTCCTATTGAGTTTAAAGATACCCCTTGGCTTTGTGACTTCCACCATGTAGACTCCTCCCTCAAAAGGTTTGAGTTGTCAAAATTAAACACTCAATCCCTTAGTCTTATACAAGAAGAGGTAGCGAAATGTATCCCCCTATGTGCAAACTGCCACAGAACCCTCCACCACTTAGAGAAAGTTAATGTGTGAGTTGAGTACTGTAGTCGCTCATAAAGACCTCCCCCTTGTTCGGGATCAAAACCGAAACCCCCTACACATCATTCCTGAAGAGGAAATGACGAAAAACGCTAAATTTAGGGTGATACAGACCAACAGTGACCGCTTGCGGACAAAGAGCTGTTGGTCTTAACTTTTCCTATCGCGTTCATACAAACTGTCTCTTAGCTTTGGAAATGTTTCCACAAAACGTCAAAATTCATCATTATGAACGAAATTAAGTATTCTCTTACGCCTTCAGCTACATCTGGCAAGGCGTATATCCGTTGTGCAACTAGCTCTGAGGATGAGCTTGGTTTCATCAAGAACACAGTTGGTTTCTTGGAAGTAAATCCAGAGAAAGCTCCTGCATTGCTTGAGAAACTGCAGAATGGTGAGATTGGTGTTAAGTTTGGTGCAAGAGCTGGTTCAAACGGCTTGTACGAAGTTACACCAGTTGTATCAACAGAGATTGAGCAACCAGCATAAGGATTAGGGCTTCGGCCCTTTTCTTGTTTTGTGGATAACTAACTAATACTCAAAATACTATGAATAAACAACTGAAGCATAGAAGGAATAGATTGAATGCATTGATAGCACATCAATTGCTGTATTCTATCAGAGCATACTATTGTGGTATCAATCTTGGTAATATACCACCAATCTATTTCAATTTTGTACATAAGAATTAAAGGTAAGGAATTAGGAACAAACAAGTGATCCTGTAATCAGGATTGGAAACCTTAATGGAGAGGTAGTTATAGACGTATAACTCGTAAGCATGGAGAACCTGTTCCTAATTCTTTACTAACAATCTTGCACTGATACTCATAAGTTTAAGCAAGGACTTGTGAGTGAATAGAAGATTAGATGGAAACATCTTATCAGCAGCCATATTTACTATAAAGATGTAATGAAGGTTGGTGCCTCTATTCTTCGTATTCTATCAACGATATTAAAAACAAATCTAACGTTCTTTGGTATCAAGCCAACAATCTAGGAATAATAGTACTAATCAAGTGATCGCCTGCTATTGTATCATATGTACTGAGTAATACAGTTTAAGATTTGTTCTGTGTTATTTTCCTATTTATTTGTGTGTGAGATGAGAGAGTGGAGGTAAGAAACCACACCATACTTATCCACAATACTATTAACATTTCCACAAACTAAGCTAATTTATAAACTATAAAGCTATTCTGTAGCTGTACGTAGTTTATTCAATCAATACTGGTTTAACCAACCAACCCAAATAATACCAATTCTAAAGGTTAATATTCTCTAGAATACCAATTTGAAAGGTGTTACCATAAAGGCCCATAAAAAGGTACGATGGATAACTTAATTGATTGTACAATCAACCTTTCATTTCCAATAGTCCTATCACAGACTATTATAACGTAACACTAGAACCCTAACTAGAGGATACACCCACAATAATCTATTTAAGATTGTGGCATGTAAAATGATGGGAAACCTTAATATCATGAAAATTGGGCTGAATAAATCCCATAAACCCCTATAATAGTATGGGGTTTTAAATCCATTAAGGATATTACATGTGAAGACTTGTGGGATTTTGGCCCCAGATTTTAGAGCTTACATGGATTTATTGCCAAATCAATCCAATATCCTTATATAACTATTGGTGCTTGGTATGTACCTGTCACTGAGTACTCCTCTGGATACTAGTAAAGACAAGGGTACGGTAGACAATAATACATGTTTCAAACCAAGTAATGGTAAATTGACATACATTCAGCCGATAGTTTATTACTATATATTATAGAGTAACCACAGGATCCAGCTTAACTATTAGTATTTTTTAACATTATAAATATGAAACGATTCAAATTCAAAAGCATTAAGAATACTCAAGGAACCACATTCTTATACAGACTATCAGTCTATTTCAAGAATGGTAGCCTTAAATTTCACTTAATTACAGGTGATGATAGTCCTGAATACCATACACATCCTTGGGATTTTACATCCTTTGTGTTATTCGGTGGTTATTGGGAATATAGTAAATACACATGGCGTTTACAGAACGATACAATTAGAGTAAGGAGTGTAGGTATGGGTGGATTCAACAAAAAGAATCATACAGAAGAACATAGAGTTGAATTGTTCAAAGTATTTGGACTTAAGATACCAACAATAACAATTGGATGGTATTCAAACAAACTACAACTATGCTCATTCTGTAAAGAAGCAGGACATTGTTTACAATCTAAAGAACATTAAAAAAGGATACTATCACTAGCATCCTTTTAAATTAAACACAAACACGATCTTTTATCTAACTTGATTAGAAGTAGAACTTTGAGGCCCTACTATACCCGATCCAAAATTAATGGCTTGATTAGTAGAACGTTGAATTTGATCTAAACTATTCAGTTGACTCTGTATTGCAGCAAATTTATCACCGAATGACACAGAAGCCTTATAATGCTCATTTTCTTCCCTCTTTTCATCAAGTTGATCTTGAACTTTACGTAGCTCTGTAGCTGCCACAGCTGCAAGTATTTCAGATTTATTCTTTTCAGCTGCCAATGCTGCAATTGCAAATTGACTAGCTACTGAGAATTGAAGCTCAGCTACTTTAGCTTGAGTTAGATTACTTGAGGTTATAATTGAATCTCCTACATTACGCATATTATCATGCAAACGATACAATACATCTGCTGAATCTTTAGCCGCAGTAGCAGCATTTCTAGATAATGTATTTTCCAATGCTGTTTGAGCAGCAAAGATAGCTGATTTTAAGTCTGCTTCGACTTTGGCAAATTCATATCCACGATTATGATCTGTGGATGGAGTTGCCCCTGTTACTGTTACGTCCATTTCTTCTTATTTTTATACGAATATAGTTGATTTTAAGACAATGAACTAGAACTATCGTGTATATAATGTATCTTTTGTATACTGTGAAATATGTAACACTTTATACAATAAGATGAATTAACTTGCACGGTATTAAAAGAATTGTTATGAATAAACTTACACACACCCTTCCACAGATAAGAATAGATGAGGAGACGAGGAAAACATGGGATGATATGTCCTTATCTAAAAGAAGAAAACTATCAGCATTAATGCAATTAGTTGTAGAAGATGTTGCTATTATGTATAGGAAAACAGGTGTAGTATTTACTGTAAGTAAAAAGACAGCAGAAAAAATTAACAAAGTATAAACCTATAATTTAAAAACGGGGTGCAGCGTATCTGTACATAATAAACTATGAAGACTAAATTTATTTTCTCATTCCTCTTTGCGTTGATTGCATTCGTAGGGGTATCACAAACAATTGAAGGAAACCAGATCAAACTGGACGATAACCAGATTGCATTTGCTGCTTTTCAACAACCACAGACTGTAGCTATTGATTTCCTGCAATTGAAGCATGAAGTGACAATTGCACAAAAGAACGTGCCTGTATTGCTAGAGATAGCACCAGATGGCAGTGAGGCAAGTGCATTTAGAATGCCTCCTCCATGTCCTAGTGGTGCGTACGATCAATCTACTGTGACAAGCGCTGATGGATCGGCAGTATCTTACTGTATTTATTGGAATGGACCTGGAAGTCAATCCTAGCAAGTACCAACATACTCATTAGCTTGTGCGTATTGTGTTTGGACAAATTACGGAGCGGATTAAAGACTATCAAGATCGCTGTTTCAAAGCAGCAACACTTACAGTATATGTCACCTGAAATGGTGTAAACGTCCTGGATAGGTAAATATACATAAGTGGATTTTGAGAAGGAAAAGTAGGAGAAATCCTACTTTTTACTTAAATTTGTATTATGAATGAAGAAATTAAACCTATTGAAGGATTTCCTGATTACTTAATTAGTAATTATGGATATGTGCTATCTCTCAAATGGAGCAAGCAAAAGAAACTGAGTGTGTCCAGAGTAACATCTGAGGGTTATCCCGAAGTTGTTCTTAGAAAAGATAATAAATCTTATTCTAAAACTATACATACACTTGTAATGAGAACTTTTGGTGAAGTATTAGACTTACCAATAGATCATATAGATGAGGATAAAATGAATCCTAGATTTGATAATCTTAGATATTTAACAGATAGAGATAATCTACTTAGATATCATAAGAAAGTTAAACCTAATGGAGAATTTAGATATAATCACATTAATTGGATAAAGAAAAGTAAGACTTGGAGAATTAGTGTGATGGAAAATGGTAAACGTAAGATAATAGGTTACCATAAAGATCAAGAAGAAGCCAAGAAAATACAAGATAATTACTTAAACAAACTTTAAAAGTAAAAGCTATGTCTACACTTAAAAAGGTACAGTTGGTCATGCTACCAACTAATGAAAAAGCAAAAGACCATTTAATATATAAGAATCAAGATGGTACAATAGGATTATCTCAAACAAGAAAATACTATTTAGATAGTCAAAAGATACAACATCTCTATTTCCTTTCAGATGAAGAGATAAAAGAAGGAGATTGGTTTGTTCTTAAAATAGATACTCAGCTCACTATTTATCAATGTGATAAAATAGAAAGCTTTGGATATATAAAACCGAAAAGCAAATTAAAAGATGCTTGGGGAAAAGAAGTATGTCATAAAATTATAGCTACAACAGATAGTTCATTGAAAGTAATTATTCCTTGTCCTGATAATAAAGAAGGATGTGAAGTTTTACATACTAAATCGCTTCCGCAACCTTCTCAATCATTCCTAGAAGTATTCGTGAGAGAATACAATAAGGGTCATCAGATAAAGGAAGTTCTTGTGGAATACGAGGAGTATTAGTAACTTTGTGCCATGATAGGGATATATAAGATCACTAGCCCTAAAAATAGGATCTATGTAGGTCAAACACTTGATTACACACAGAGATATTCACAATATCAAAACATCAATAACTCTAAGAATCAGAGAAAATTGTACTATTCTTTTAGAAAATATGGTATAGATAATCATACTTTCGAGTTTATTGAGGAGTGTTTAGAGGGTGAATTGAATACTAAAGAGCGTTATTGGCAAGATTTCTATCATGTCATGGATAAAGGTTTAAATTGTCTACTTACTTCTACATTAGATAAAAGTGGGAAGCTTTCAGAATCTACTAAAAATAGAATGAAGGGAAAAGTAAGAAGCGATACTGTTAAGTCTCAAATATCCAATTCTTTAAAAGATTATTACAAAGTAAATATTCACCCTATAAAAGGATTTAAAAGAGGGACTTGTAACAATAAACTAACTGCTGAACAAGTGTTAGAAATAAGAAAGTTAATTCTAGATGGGAATTCTAGTTCTAAAATATCAAAACTTTTCAATGTTTCGAAAGCTACTATTCAACAAATAAGAGAAGGTAGGACTTGGCAATCATTAGGAGAATTTAAAATACCACCAAAATGGAAAATCAAGAAAAAAGATACAGGCTCCGTGTGAACCCAAAAGACAACACCATCACAATTAAAAGAGTAAAAGAAAGTTGGAATAGGGAAGAGGTGGAAAAATTGATAATGAAATATGCTCTAGAAGAACATGATGTAGTTATTTCACCCGCTTTAGGCGAATGGTTAAAACAAAATCTTTAATTATGAAAACATTTATATTAACAGTAGTGTTGTTACTAACAATAAGCTGCACAAAACAAGAGGTAACACCTCAAAAACAAGCTATTAAAGTTTACACTTCAGCGATTGGAGATTGGAATTATAAAGACTCTAGCTTCACAATTAAATTTACAGTAATTGATAGTACAGTACAGTTACCAAATCTGTTAGTCACACAGTGGGCTAAAAATTGTTATCTAACATACAATAACAAAACATTCAAATCAAAAAATGTGCTACCATTAACAGCTAACGATTTAATATTCAATATTTCCAATAGTAGTGCAGTAGGGTTGTATACATATTCAGTTAATACTGATTATACACAACTATCTGTAAATCAGATGATTATAGGCTATTCAGACTACATATCATCAGGTGCTAATCAATCTACTTTGAATAATATTTCATTCACTCGATAATGAGTAGAACACCTACAATGTGGGATGTACATGAATTTTTAGCATCAGGTGTACCAGGAGTAAAACCTAGATGGGTACAAACGCATTATTACAATCAACAATATGCTTTAGCATTATCGAATAAAAGAATCTTAGAACAAAAGAGTACTAATCCAAAAGGTACATTTTTTGTTATCTCTAGAAATGGAGAAAAACCCTTAAACGTTAAGTAAAAATATTTGTGGTACTATTTGTATAATGCTAGCTCACGAAGGTGTTAAAACTGCTAGATAAGGTCATTATACATGAAATGCCTTAATAAGAGAGAAGACAGAAAGTTGTGTGCTCCAAACTCTCATAAAACAAAGTCGAGAACACTCGTACCACAAATCTCATTAAATAATTGTTATCTAACTAAAATCGTAAACCAGAGTCCTCTAGGAAACCGAAAGCGTATAAGCTGAGAGTAGGGATTACTATTGGTGGTTGTTTAGTGCACCTAAACACGTAACAGAACTATTATACAAGAGTCTGTGATCTGTGATAATTATTATTCTTAAGAAAATTAAACTAAAAACGTCAAAGCTATGAAAAAGAAATTTGAATTAGTACATGCTATACAATTAGCAGTACCAGTAGTAACAATTATTATTTGGTATCTAATCAATTAACTATGACTAAGAAAGTAGAAGATTTAAAATACATGGATGTAGTCCATGTATATAATCAAGAGCAACACGCTAAACTTAAAATATCAAGACCAGAGGTGTCTAATTACAGCAGCACTCACGACCATTATTTAGTTGGTGGTTCTGGTGGGTGGGGTATGGCGTCTAATTATAAAGGTCTTGGATACACCATCTACGAATTCTCAGATATCAAGTTTCCTGCAGAATATGTTAAATTGAAGGGTAACAATTGGTCAATTAATAACGAGTATGTTGGAGAGATATTTGAGTTATCTACTTTAAATAATTTAAGTAAATTTAGAAGTGCTCCAACCAAAGAAGTTTTCAGAGCTAATATATCTAGTTGGATACCATATCACTTTTCAGAAGCAACTAAAGAGGAGTTTCTGAAACAAGAAGCTGCAAGGAGTAATCGTCCATCTCTAGAAAATGGCAAATATTACTATGCTTTTAGTAAACAAGGTAATACATACGAATATATCTTCGAATGTAGTGGTGATGGAAGAACATGTAGTAATATGTATATCACCACTAAGTCTTGGTGGGGACATAATACTGGTGACTTCACTACTATTAGTTGTAATACAAGAGAAGCTACTGCAGATGAGATTAAATGGTATTTAGCTTGTAAAAAAGCTAATGCATTCGTAACTAAAGAAGAAGCTATGAAAGAAGAGAATCTTATAGGTAGATGGATAAAAGCTTTAGTTGATCGTCCTGCTGGTGGTGGTGTTAAAAAAGGAGAATATGGTCGATTAAAACGTAGGTACAATCACAATAACGATTACTATGTAGATTTCACCAGCCAAAAAGATTATGTTTGCACACCATCAGATAGCTCAAAGTATGAGATCATGCCTATTGGATTTGAACCTATTAAAAGTGACAAAATAGATTGGTTGGAAGAAGTTAAGAAAAGATATCCACTTGGAAGTCAATTTAAATGTCTTCATGGAGTTACAAATGGCACAATCACTGACTATAATCAATTAGAGCAAGACAGTGTAGGAGTCATAAGATGGTATGGTTCAAAAGACAATGCATCAGGCGGATGTGGATGTGTTTACGCTAGTGGGCGCTGGGCTGAGATCATAAATCAAAAAGAAGGCTTAAGTCTTGAAACTTGGTTAGAAAATACCAAAGCATTAAACTTAACTGAATCAAATTTAGCTTATTTTATAAACGAAGGTAAGAGTACTCCTTATTATCTATACAACAAATTGGAAGGTAAGGATAATGTAGAAAAAGCTAGAATTTTATACAGTAAATGGAACACTACCAAACCTTTAGTAGAAGCTGGAAAGTATTATACTGTAACAGACCCTAATGTACATCCAGATTTCATGATGATTGGTAGAGTAACTGTACCTGAATATGGAAGTGATTACACTGGAAAACGAGGTAGAGCTGATTACTTAAACGTTCCATATTGTAATGGTCTCAGTGGTCAATTAGTTAGAGATGGTGCTTGGTGTTATTATGATAGTCAAAAAAGATCATTCAGATTATCTACTCTAGAAGAAATTTCTTGGTTAAATAGATGCTTGGCAGAGGACAGAATTGTGCCACGAACACCTAAAGCAGAAGTAGCACCGTTATCTACAAAACTGAAAATTGGTGATGAAATATCTATAGCTGCAATTAATGCCTGGATCACTAGTGGTCCAAATGAGTATATAGCACAATGGGAAGTAGCAGGGACTACATATACTTGGCCTAGTGCAAGTATCGTAAAAATAGAAGTTAAAAATGGTATACTCGCATTTAGTATAGCTGGATTCGCTAATGTGTGGATTCGCTTAGAAGGGTTTGAGGAATTTGCTAAGAACTATAAGCCTAAATATCAAAAAGCTTTTAGAGAAGAAAAATCACTAGAGCCTACAACACCTGGCAGTAATAGTACACCCATACGGGTACGGTTACCCAAAGTACATAAAAGTAAAAACAGGATAGACTCTCTCATCCATCCTGTACAATCAATAAAAACTGAACTAGTGAGAGGTAGTTCAAAACAAAAAATACGATGAACATGTCGACAATCAAATCGTTTGTAAAGCAATTCATTGCCTCAGTTACAGGTGATGACGTACAAGCACAAGCTGAGAAGACCTTCCGTCAAGCTCAGTCAGCACTCAAATCTCAAATTGCATCACTAGATGGTGATACAATCAATTTAGAAGAGAGTGTGAAAGAAGCTCAAGACGCACTTGAGGGAGCGAAGATTAACAATGGTGAACTCATTGATGATCGTAACTACTATGTATCAAACCTCATCTCTGCACAAAATAGTGTGACTGAGGCTGAAGAGGATCTAGCTGCTCACAAGACGAAGATTGAGTTCTTGAAAAAGACTCTTGCTGAACTTGAGGCAGATGTAGAAGCTTAATCACAATAAAGGGAGGATAAACAGTTCTCCCTTTTTACTAAAATTCAACTGCTTATGAAATACTTAATTTGGTTTACTGCATATGCATGGAATGGAGATATACACCCAGCTAGGAATTATGTAATGATTCAACAAGACTCGATAGAGTTTTATATTTGGGATTTCTATTACACTAAATGGAAGATTGAGTACAAATTACAAGAATCTACTGTACATTCTCATTACATATGGAGTAAACAATATAAGCAAGTTGATCATCTCAGAGCTACTTATCTTATTTCATATCATGGCATAAAAGGTATAATCTGCATAATACCAGAACGAACAGAAATAATTATACCTTGGCGAGAGGGTGTAGAGAAGATAGAGCTATTACATTTATCTCCAAAGAAGCTTAAAGACTTGAAACGATGATACATTTATTTAAAGTACAACTACAGCACTCTGATATGTTCATCAAACGATTATCATTTACAACAAAGATGATAGTCTATTCAATTAGAGATAAAGTAACTGGTAATCTATTGGAACCAGTTAAAGTTAGTAAGTTCGAAGAAGCCAGTGATGGCACCATCAAATTTGATGAGAGATTTATAGCAACACCGTTTGCCAAATACATACAAGAAACTCTAGAATCATGAGAAAGTTCTTTAAGAGGTTATTATTGTACATATCAGCATTTTTTATTCTTTTGCTTGCTGGTAAAGATCATAGATTAGAAGAAATTTATCAAAAGAAATTAGATCAAATCTGATTATCAGAGACACTGATTATAGAAGCGTCATTTAGCCAATTAACATGGTACGCTGTAGCAGCTATTATTGTTAACATTGGTCTTAGCGGATCAAGTGATAGAAGAAGTAATTAACAATGAAACTATAACACACCTATTTGTACGGTGTTAATATAGATTTGATCTTTCATCGCGGGGTAGCCCTGTAGCTGGTAGCAGTCAAGCCTCATAAGCTTGTGTCGAAAGACCTCATAGGTTCGAGTCCTATCCCCGCTACTATTTAAAAATCTTGCTTTAATTTTTATGAATTAGGAAACTATACATGTTGTGTGCGTTCTAGGGCCATTAACAACTAACAAGTCCTATTAACTTCTAGATACTAGGTTACGGAAGTCATAATTAAAGAAGTCCCCAGAATGTTCGAAAGTTCTGGGATAAGACATTTTGGTGGTGCTGGTTCCCTACGCATACTCTGTGATAGAGAGGTAATATAGGCGTTATAAGTGTGTAAAATCCAGTTAACTAGACGACAGCGTACTGCTCCAGCCATTAAAAATTATAGGGTTAATGTTGTCCCTATTACAACATATGCCAATATCTGACTAAGAGGAATTCTTAGCATACAGTGAGGAACAGATACGCCCACGATATTCCTTGTATCTAAGGGAGAGTAGGTAGATACTAACCGCTAATGTTCTCGGTTAGGGTGTATCTTATGTTTTACCTAAATTTTAAAAATGAAGAAACTATGGCGGAAGTTATGTGTGTCATTATTGTTGGTCTTATCTTCCTTACAATGTGGAAAGGCGACAAAGGAGACAATTCAAGTAAAGGTGGTGTTACAACCACAGCGGGCAGATTTTAGAATAGCTCTCAAATATGTCTTAGATCATGAAGGATTCTGGGTACATCACCCAAATGATTATGGTCAAGAAACATATAGAGGTATTGCAAGAAGGTTCAACTCAGAGTGGTTAGGATGGAAATATGTAGATGAATACAAAAGACATAATAGAATCAAGTGGAACGACAGTATCCCAGATCCTATGTTATATCATTATGTATTAGACTACTACCTAACCATTTGGGTTAAAGAAGACTTTATGAATCTAAAAGATCAAGATATAGCTAACTATGTATTGGACTTTAGAATTAATGGTACAGTTGGTGCTGCTATAGTGCAGACAACGCTATGTCAAATGGGTTATACAGTTGAAATAACCAATTGTATCAACTCACAAACTATAGAACAACTCAATAAAGTAAACAAGTGGGAGTTCTTAGTAAAACTGATGAATAACAGGATTGATTTCTACACTAATATTGTAGATAGAAAATCAAGTCAGATCATATTTCTGAATCATTGGATTAAACGAGTAAAAGTATGAAAAGATTAATTATAACAGCAATATTAATTCTAGGAATTGGTGTTGCAAACTGTGCTTATGCACAAAAACAAGATAGCGTTAAGCTAACTAAAGAGAAGATCTATAGTGATGTTAAAGATGCATTGCAAGGATTGGGTAAAGCCCTTAAAGTAGGAGCTGAACATGTTTATACTGTAATGGTGAAACAGCAAGTAGTTAATTCATTTGTTTGGTTAGTTATAGGTATCATTGCTATTATCAGCTTCCTGATAGCCTACAAACAGATAAAATTAGTTGTTTGGACTGATTACGGAGACATAACTAAAGGGACTTATAACCTTATACTAGGAATAGGCTTCACTGTTTTAGCTGTGATACTATCTATTGGAACATTACTTAGTCTAGATACCATTATAATGGGTTTTGTTAATCCAGAGTATGGAGCATTGAAAGATATCTTGGACTTCGTTAAGAAGTAGTATGGATATTTTTGATCTAATGTTACTACACAACATAGCAATACAGAAGGAATTCACTACTGCTGAAGGATATAGATTAATTGAGATGTATATCTTAATTAACAAAGGACAAAAAATAGTTTGTAAACCCGAACCAAAAGAGTTAGAGAAGTTTGAGCAAGCTGTTACTATAGCAGCTGCTTTCTTCTCTAATGATCCAACAGAAATACTAATGACTTATGCACAGAGAACAGCTAGTTGACTTATCACCACGAAAGGGAGTTTTCGTAGGTGACCTTAAATACGGTAGATGTAACATTACTACATCAGAACGTGGACATGATTTTGCAGGAGAAGAAAATGCTCCTATAGCACCATTAGTGCTTGTAGCCAATAGAGATCCTGAAGTATGGCGAAGAGATTCTAGACTTAAAGAAGCTAGAAGGAAAACAAGAACTAGTCAATACTTGGATAACCAACTACTAAACTCTTACATTGAGAACGTTGATCAAATGAGAGCTAACATTCATCTGACTATTGGTAAGCAGCGAATATGAAAGCATCTACTGTTTTCTGGGGACTGTGGAGTATCGTTATAATAGTATTTATACTAGTAGGAATGTTTGCTGTAGCTGATAACGCAGCCTTAGATAAACAGAAAGGTGCTAGTATTGGTAAGACAATAGTAGTACAGAAAGATACCTTAGAAATTTTAGATTATAATCCCAAATCTGATTCATACATATTGTCTAATGGACTTTGTGCTGATCGTGAATTTGTAGAAAAGATATTACACTAAGGACTAAGTGTATAACCTCACCTATGGGTTACATAGGTATTTTTAAAAAACAATTACATACAATTTATAAAAGGAAAGTTATGGAAGGAACGAGTGGAATTTTATTCAAAACGAGTCTATTAGACAAATTTGCTCTTATTGATTCACCAGGTAAGTACAATCTCACTGTACTAAACAATGTATCTGAGAAGAATCTCTTTACAGACGACAAAGGTAGTCGCTACATTGTAAACCTGAAAGCTATTGCTAAAGACAAAGCACAACAAGTAGCTGAGACATTTGCTGGTCAAGAGAGCGTTGCTATTGAAGAGACTAATGGTCTATTCATGACAGCTTCTATTTGGAAACCAGAAGGTCAATCACCATCTTTACCTATGAAAGGTGAAGAGGTGGAGGTTACTGTAGGCTATGTAGCTAGCCAAGAAGGAGAAGAAGTATTGCGAGTTACTAACATTCGTGTGAATAGCGCTAAAACTGCAAGCAAATTCAGTTTCGCTGCAGTTGCTGCTCATACTAATGAGATCACTCAACCCGCTTAATAAGCACAATTAAATTTTATACCCCAAAGAAAAAATTAGTCCAGTTTTCTTTGGGGTTTGTTTTTCGTTAACAAAGTCAAATTATAATAACATGGGAAAAAACAAACAAGACACTAGAGAAGAGTTTTACGAAACAATGACCGATCTTGCACAAGAGTATGACCGTTACGTTCTTAACAAACAGAACAGACCATCAAGTACACCACCCACAGATACAACTCCTGAACCTACAGCAAGTAAGCCAATTACAGGACTTACTGAAGCTGAGTGGGAGCGATTCTACGGAGGAGATTGATAAAAGATTCAAAGGTTGGCTAGTACTAGGACATGATATAGAGAATAGAGGTGAGCCTAATAAAGGACAATTACTTTTATCCTCATTCCATTGGGGTAATGATCATGTTCTAGTAATAGATAATACATCTATACCAAATAGTGCAGTATTTACACCTGAAATATTAAAAAGGTGTTTCTTCATTGCTCACAATGCAGATCATGAAGCAATATGGGGTACAGCTACTGGCTTTATGCCAATGAGGTACGGTTGTACTATGGTTACTGGTAAACGTCTATATTCTGGTAAAGAAGGATATAAGCATGATCTTATATCAGAAATAAATAGATGGTTGGGTAATGATGCTGTACCTATTCATATGGATAAAGATATTAGGAATGAATTTGCTACATGTGAATTCTTTGAAAATAAACATATCCTATACAATGCTGGTGATAGTATCAAACTAAAAGCCATGTATGAGGCACAGCTTCAATATGCAGACAAGTTAGGACAAACATTCCTAGTTAATTCTCTATGCAGTAGAATAATCAAACCTATTGCATGGACAGAAACTAAAGGCATCAAGCATAATACACCTAAATGGTTAGATATTGCAAAAGAAAGACAAGAAAAAGCAGATAAAGTATGCGAAACACTAAACAACATGGTCTCCTCAACTCCTGGGGTAAACATGGAAGTAGTAAACCCAGCTCTAGTAAAGGAACGCTTAAAGTGGGAGAACAGAAGATCAAAAGAGCAAAAGCGAAAAGAAAAGCTAGAGCTGCAGTTGAAAAACTTAGAGGAAAAGAACAAAACTCATCTAAAAAGTTATCAGACTCAGAAGAAACAATTAGAAAAGCTCTCCGTAGACTTATTACAAGAGATTTCCCACACAACCAGTGATATAAATTGGAGTAGTCAGAAGCAAGTATTAAAGGTATTTGAACAGATGTCTATTCCTTTACCATTAGGTAAAGATAAGAAGACACACCAAATGAAACCTGGTGTTGGTAAAGAAGCAAGAGCCGCGTGGTTAATTAACAATCAAGATAGTATACATACCCCTTTCATGGAGCAATTTGATAAGTATAAAAAACTTATACATAACGTTCACTCCTTTGGTGGAAAATGGGTACATCAATATGTCAAAGAAGGTAGAGCATATACTAAAATAGACCAGGCTGGAACAACAACAGGTAGATTTTCTAGCGGAAACAGGAAACAAGGATTATTCAACGCACAACAGATACCATCTCCAAAAGAGTACAGAGAATGTTTTGTGGCAGATGAAGGTAGAGCTTTAATTACAGTAGATTACAAAGCCTGCGAGGGTATTATTATGGCCTCCTTAGCAGAGGACTTGACTGTAAAAGCGATACTTGATTTACCTGATATGCACAGTTATTTTGGTACTAAATGTTATAGAGCTATTTATGCTAATAGGTATATGAAAACTGGTGACCCTAAGTGGAAGCAGTTGTCAGAAACTTATGAAATGAATAAAACAAATGTAGAGAAGGAAAAAGAACGACATAAGTTTAAAAACTCTGCGGGTTTATTTCCAGTCGCATACGGAATTTTTGCGACTAAGGTAGCTAACACTGCACAAATAACTGTTGAAGAAGGTCAAATTTGTATTGACGTAATAAAGAATGAAGTACCACGAGTAATTAGTTTTCTAGAAAATAAAGCTAAGAAAGCAACCGAAAATGGTTACGTTATTCATAATACTAGGACTAATAGTAGAAGATGGTTTACACCAATTCTTGATCATAAACATTATGATTTTCCTATAGACAAGTCAACTCTATTAGAGGTAGAAGCTGCATCTAGAAACTCCCCAATCCAAGGTACCAATAGTGATATTGTACGAGAGGCTATGTGTATGATTGATCTTTGGGCTAACTTATTTAAACAGGATTGTAAATTTGTTTTACAAGTTCATGATGAATTAATCTACGATGTTCCATTTGAAAAAAAAGAATGGTTCTTAGAGAGAATTATGAACTTGATGAAGAGGGCGGCCAAAAACTATCTTATGAAAGAAATTGATATGGAATGTGATGGAAAATTTGCTACCTACTGGAATAAATAGTACCTTTGTCGTATGAATTATATTTACAGGCATATCAGATTAGATAAAAATGAAGTCTTTTATATCGGTATAGGAACTAAAGAAAAATCATATAAGGGACCAGGTAGGGAATATCATAGGGCATTCTCAAAGAGAAAAAGAAGCAATTTCTGGAACAATATAACTGCTAAAACTCCCTACGAAGTAGAGATAATGTTAGATGATTTAACACTAGTAGAAGCTAAAATTAAGGAGGTAGAATTCATTAAACTCTATGGTAGAAGAGACTTAGGATTAGGTACATTATGCAATTTAACTGATGGAGGAGAAGGAACTACTAATATAGTGGTATCAAATGAAACTAAAAAGAAACTTGGAAAAGCAGCTAAAGGAAGAAAACACAAGGTTAGCACCATTATTAAGATGAAGGCAACTTCTAGACTTATAAATAAAAATACCACTGGTCACAAAGTAGAATACCTTCCTACTGGGGAAATTTACAATTCTCTTAGTGACGCTTGTAGAGCTATAGGTCAAAATAGAAACTCTATCGATAATAAAATGAAGACAGGTACATTTACGGATTTCAAAATTCATGCAAGACCCAAGAGAGAGACTACAACAAGAAGCAAAAGCCGCGTGGTTAGAAAGTGATAGGAAGAATACTATTGTAGTTCCTACAGGTAGTGGTAAGTCTAAGATTGCTATAGATATTCTAAAAGAATTCTTTTTGAAAGAATATTACGTAAATGGTTATGACAAAATATTACTTCTTACTAACTCTACTCTTCTTAGAGATGAAAACTGGAAGAAAGAGTTTGATAAGTGGGGATATAGATGGGAATCTATTGAATCAGAGTGCTACCAAACAGCTTATAAATGGGTTGGTAGGAAATTCGATCTAGTAATAGCAGATGAGTTAGACTTTATTGCTGAAGAATACAAAAAGTTCTTTGACAATAATGAATGTAAAATAGTGTTAGGTATGACTGGTTTCGTAACTGAAGAGAAAGAAGCATTTATCAATAGCTTCTTGCCAATCTGTTACAAAGCAGAAGTACAAGACCTACAAGAAGCAGGTATACTAAACAAGAGTGAATTCATATTCGTTAAGTATCCTTTAAGCAAACAGAAAACAATAGAGCAGAAGAAGAGAGATGGTGGTAAGTTTATGACATCTGAAAACGATCAATACAAATACTATGATAAAGAGTATCATAAAGCTATGATCGTTAAAGCAAATCTTGAAAAGAAGTATAGACTTATGAATGTTATTGCTAGTACTCAAGCTGATTGGAAGGCTGCCGATTGGAACTTCAAAATAAAAGCTACTAAGCGAAAGTCTATACTTAACAACTTAGATTCTTCTATAAAAGTAACTCAGAATCTAATTAATAAGATACACCAAGAAGAAGGTCATAAGATATTGATTTTCAGCTCATTAACTAAGCAATGTGATAAATTACCTAACCCATTTCATGGTAAAAATGAACAAGATAATACTGCATTAGATAAACTCAACTCTGGAGAAATAAAAGAGGTCGCTGTAGTTAAGAAGGTGAATAGAGGCGTTAACTTAGTTGGAGTAGATACCATTATCTATGAATCATATGATGGGAGTGAAACATCTTTTGTGCAGACACATGGTAGAGGATTAAGACTAAGACCAGATCAAACTCTCAAAGTATACATTCTTATACCAGTCTTTGAGGAGATGGTTAGGCAGGTTAATGGTAGCTTTACCAAAATGACAATAGCAACACAAGCAAGAAATTGGGCAGATAAAATGACAGCATCATTTAATCTTACTAACTCTAAAACAATTACATTGAAAGAAGACTTAAACATTGAAAGATTATGATATGGCTATATTTTTATTTGATAGGAGGAGTAGTATCATACTTCATCATAAAGAAAACACAATACAGAAGGGGTTACAGTAGAAACTGGGCTGATGTAGTACTATCATTCATCTTTAGTTGGTTCGTACTATTATGGTATGGTTTATGTGAGTTAGTTAGAGTACTAGAAAAAAGTAAACCTCCTAAATGGCTTTAGAAGAAGTTGTGAAATGGTTATTGGATAATGGTTATGGAATCATGGTCTATAATGACTTTGTAATCACTAAGAAGCTGAATGATGATTTAAAAGGTGGTGTACAAACTGATATAGATTTTGAATCATTACCAGCAACAACGACTGTTAAGTACACCATTGACAAAAAAGAGATTTGGAATAAGTTTATTAGAGATGCAGAAATACCTCACAGAGTTAATACTCCAACAGGTAGCTATACTGTACGACAGTATAACCTTCCAGCTGTAAAGAAACTTATCTCAATACTTAGTGACCCAACAGTTAACTATGATAGACTTGTAGCCTCAACGAAGCATTACTATAAGACTGTCACCTACAAGATAATATTATCTAGATACCTTATAAATGATGTGTGGAAGGATGAATACGATCACTATAAAGAGTCTAGTAATGAAGCAAGGATAGATGGTAGCAGTCGCTGGGAGGATTAAATGAGTGTATTACATAGAACAAAGGCATTAATTGCTAAAGGCAGAGATGGTAGTGTAAATCATATACCAACTACTATACAGAAGCTAGATGATCATACTGATGGTATAACACAAGGAACATATATTCTAGTAGGAGCTGAGAGTTCTGTTGGTAAGACATCTTTAGTCAGAGACAAGTATATTCATACACCATATGAATACTATAAAAGGATAAATGATCCTACTAAATTAGATGTTTTATTTGTAGATCTTAGTTTAGAGATTACTCCAGAGATAGGATTAGCTGGAGCAATGACAAGAAAGTTGTACTTTGACTATCAGAAGATAATTCCACCTAAGCGAATCTTACGAGGACTTAGTGATGAAGGTAATATTCTAATAGAAGATATGGATGAATACTTTGCTGAATTCTTATCTAAATGCCTAATATTCGACGAGGATATCACACCTAATAAGTATCACGATATTCTAATGAATGTAGCTAAGGCTAATGGTAGATTTAGTAGAGAAGCAGCACTTATAAGTGAATGTGGAACATATACGCCTAATAACCCTAATCTGTATATCATAGTTGCTTTAGACACTGTAAACTTAGCAGAAATGGATTCCGGACACACAACTATCAAAAGTACAATTGATAGGATCAGTAGAATATCAGTATGGTTCAGGAATAAATGTAACTTTACATTTGTTATTGTACAACAGTTTCATGGTGACTTGTCTACTACAGAAAGAAGGAGGTTTGGTAGTGTAACACCAAAATTAACTGACTTTGAAGACTCAAAAAGACCTACAAAAGATGCAGACATTGTTCTTGGATTATACGATCCAATCAGGCATTTACCTGAAGAGCAAACTACATTTAGAGGCTATGACATGAATCAATTGAGATCATGGTATAGAAGCTTACACATTTTGAAGAATAGAAGAGGAGAAAACAATAAAGTAATAGATCTCAAGTTTGATGGTATGATTGGGCTATTTAGTCAACTACCAGATGCTAGAGATATGGATGAATTAAAGTATCAAGAAGCCACAAGGCACTAATAATGAAGATAACAAATCAAACCATCCAAATTATTGCGCAGTCAATATGGGATGAACTTTTCAAAGTATCAGTACAAAAATATGAAGCTGAGAAAAAGAAAGCACAAGATGCAGTTAAATTAAGCACTAAAGAGAAAAAATTAGTAACGGATTATACTACAGTAGCTACTGAGATTAATAAGATAGGGAAGAGTTATGGGCATAGTGGTTATTATTATGGCCTGATTAGCGTGGAAGATGCTGAGAAAGATTTACTAGCAGCAAAAAGGGACTACATAATGAAATCTTATCCTAAATCCAATATCCCGACAATTAATGAAGTAGTAACAACAGTAACGTTGGCTACAGTTGATGTCACTGATCTTAAAGGATTAATAGAAGCTGTAAAATCAAAATACAAAGTGAAGTAATGGGGCAAGAGATCCTAATCATAGGCCAGTCAGGAACTGGTAAAAGTACAGCATTGGAGGAACTAAATCCTCAAGAAACAGTAATAACTAATCCAGCAAAAAAGGCACTACCATTCAAAGGATATAAACAAAATTATGTAGAATGGACCAAAGACAATACAAACGGTAATCTATTCAATATAGATAAAGCTGTGGATGTATTGGGGGCGTTGGATTATGTAAACACACAAATGCCACATATTAGAAATTTCGTCTTAGATGATGCAAATTATATTATGGCATTCGAATTCATGGCTAGAGCTAAAGAAGCTGGTTATGGTAAATACACAGATATTGGAACTAACTTTTCCAATATCATTATTAAAGGTAAGAGTTTAAGACCTAACCTTAATTTCATTATGATGATGCATCCAGAAGTAGATACAGACACTTTTGGTAACAAGATCATCAAAGCAAAAACAATTGGTAAATTGGTAGATCAGTACCTAAATATCGAAGGCATGTTTAGTGTTGTGCTGTATAGCAAAGCTAATAAAAATAAAGATGGTAACATGGAGTATGTATTTGTAACTCAAAATGATGGTACAAATACTGGTAAATCTCCTAGAGGAATGTTTGACAAACTTGAGATTCCTAACAATCTAAGTTATGTCTTAAAAAAGATTGAAGAATACAATAATTAAACTGTTTTATAGATGTACGATTTCTTTAAAAACTTAACCCTAGTCGACACAGGTAGGCAAAAGCCGCCTAAACAAACTACTCCAGAAGGAGGCAAGATACTTAGAATCTTTGCTAATGGTAATGTATATCCTAGCAAAGAGTTGGCCGAATTTGCAAATCTGGAGTATAGAGATAATTCAGACACAGAACAAGGTAATGGTATAGACATTGTAGATACTAAGAAATGGTCTATACTAGCTGCTTATCCAAGAGCTATCTTATTTGGTATTACACCTAAAACTGAAAGTAAGATAGATTTATTTGCTTCATGTAGATACAATGAAGATGGCACCCCAAAAAGTAGTGTATTCACACAGGGAACAAAAAGTGAAGAACTGCTTAATCTAGTAAAAGAGTTTGGTTGGTTAACTGAAAATCAAACTTATGTAGATTTAGTAATACAAGTAGAAAATGTTTTCAAGACCACAGATGGTATTAGTTATATTCCCAAAGTAATTTCCAGAGGAGAGAATAAGGGTGAAGAAACTTATATCAGGAGGGAGAATGTATCATATTATCCAATAGTACCTACTGATCTTGAAGAGATTATTAAAACTAGAGCAACAGAAGTAATAACCGAAGAACCAGTAACAAATTAATAAATTAACTATATATGAGCTTAGGCGTTGGAATTCACAAAAATGTGCAGGTTACTAAAGTAACCAAGAATGATAAAGGAACCCTTGTTATTGGGTTTAAACAAGATGTAGAGGTTGATCCATTAGCAGCATTGTCTACAGCAGGACAAACTGATTTTGATCAGCCAGAACTAGATTTACTTGTATATTCACCAAGAGTACAGAACTTTAATGGTGGATTGAAAAACACAGAAGAACTATTAAATAGTATTGCAGAATTGAAAGATCCGTTGGATCATATCGCATCTGTGTACTTAACAGCTGACAAGCGTAAATGGGATGTATTTGCTAATACTGGTATCACTAAGGATAATCTTAGTTCGTTACTAGCCGAGCAGACTACAATGGACAAGGTATATGCTAATATTATTACTCAATTCATTTCTATGATGACTGGAGTAATAGGTACTAGCAGCAAGAAGGTAAACGTTATGTTTATCCGTCAATCTAAAGCAAAACACTATCCTAAACTAAGAACTAAATATCTAACAACATATCCTTTTATTGAACCCGCTGATGTAAATCCTTCTAAACTTAGATTTAGTAAGTATGAAAGTGAGCAAGGCTATGATAAAGGAGATGCTGCAGGCGGAGCACAGACTGTAAATACAGCCGAAGCTGCACAAGCATCATCAATGTTTGCAACAAAATAACAATAGAGAAGTGGACTTTGACGAATTATACAAGTCCATTATTCCAACAGAACAATCAATATTAGAACAAGTAGATGAGTATACTCTCTACTGTTTCTATGTTGATTATGATAACATACCACTTCATCGAGCATTACCCTGTCCCTATAGATCAGATACAACTCCAAGTTTTAGTATTTATGAGTCCAATAGTGGATTAGGAGTAGATTATATGTGGAAGGATAGTGCTAGTGATGAATCTGGTACAATTTTTAAATTGATCCAAAAGATATTTAATTTATCTAGAACTGAAGTGTACTCAAAGATTAATGAGGACTTTGGCTTAGGTTATAGCTTGACTCCAGTAGAAAAGAGAGAAAAGATAAGCTATTACGATAGACCAAATCTTACTGACATCAAAATACGTATTGCTCCTATCCCTTTCACAGAGCAAGGACGTAAATATTGGGAACAATTCAGAATAGATAAAGCTCTTTTAGAGCTTTACAAAGTAGATCAAATTAAGTGGTACTGGTCTTATAATGAGCAGAAAGCTCCCTTTACAGTACCAGACCCAACATTCAGTTATAGAACAGGAGAATATTATCAGATTTATAGCCCTTTTGCAGAAAAGGCATTTAAGTTTCGTAACGATCTACCCGATAATTATTTTTTCGGCTACATACAATTACCTAGTCAGGGTGAGAAGCTGATCATAGATAAATCATGTAAGGACGTTATTTTTTGTCGTAGATTAGGATACGAAGCTATATGTGCTAGAAGTGAAGGTACTATGATACCTGATAGTAAAATGATGGAATTAAAAGATCGATTCAAAGAGATTTATTTAACTCTAGACCCTGATATGACTGGAGAAAGAACTACTAAGAAGTATCTAGATAAGTATCCTTGGATCAAACCTAGATTTCTAAAGGAAGCAAAAGATAAAACAGATCTATGTAAAGCTGTTGGATTTGAAAGAGCAAAGACAATTATAGATGAAATGCTAGTATGAATAAAATAACACACTTCTACGACTGGGAAGCCATTAGTGGAGGAGGAGAAGTAAAGAAAGCAGACCGATTCAATGAAGGTAAACTACAATGGAATTTGGTAGACTGGGAAAGTCTCAAAGAATTCGTTAAAGTCCTGATGTTTGGTAGTAAAAAATATGCTCCTGACAATTGGAAGAAAGGATTAAATAGAGAAGAGATCTTAGAATCTATGCAGAGACATTTGGTGGCTTTATTCAATAAAGAAGAAACCGATCCAGAATCAGGTTTGCATCATATGGGACATATTATCTGTAATGCAGTCTTTTATCTATTCCATTTTAGAAACAAATCATTTACAAAATAGCGTAGTTGGCGGCTAGTAACAGTCAACAAGTTAACTTAATTAATTTTTAAATATGTCCAAATATTTGGATAGGCTCCAACAATCAGCTGATGAAAAGAAGAAAGCATCGGCAACAACTTCAGAAGCACATGCACGTGCATCTGTAGAACAAAAAGTTTCTTCACTTAAAGCTCAATCAGCTACTTTGGCTGCTGCATACAATGATGCTCTTGGAGCAGTTCCATTTAATGTAGAGAAAGTAATGGGATTGACAGCTGAAGTAGCACAAAACAAAGCAGATCTAACGACTGCACAATCAATTCTTGACACTGAATTTGCTGCTTAAGAATGTCACAAGCAACTAGATCGATTACTTATGGTTCTACTCAAGGAGGAGAAAACTCCTCTGGTCAAACTTTCTCAGCCGCTGCTACATGGGGGCAATTGAAAGAAGAAGAACCAAAGATTGGCGCACTTGCTATTAGTGGGATGAATGCTTTGATTAAATACGCTGGTCAAAGCATCAATCTTACTTCAGATTCACAAACACTCCCAGCAGGAGATTTTACTCTCTACTTTGTAATGAGTAAGAACAATTCTGGTCGTGGAAACAATTGAGCAAATAGTAGATTGGTTTTTTAACCAATCTTCTGAAAGTAATGTAGTAAAGACAGAGGAATCTTCTAAAGAAACAATGGATTATGGAAGTTCAGGTATGGTGTATACTCAAGCTATTAATCCTACTTGGTATGCATCAAATAGTACTAGTGTAAACTATATAAGTTCACACGATCCAATAGATGACGAAGTTCCCTTCTAACTTACATCAAAAAGTCTAGGGTAAAACCTAGACTTTTTTACATTATAAATTATGATAAAAACGTTAAAAACAACAAAAGAAGAAATTCTTAAGTACAATGGTACATCAGGTAGCTCTGAGGCCTTTTGGGCTATGGATGGTAACCTAAGACTAAATTATTCTAATACTATAAGTCCTTGGAGAGGAACTGCATGGCCAGAAAAGATACCCGTGCGGTCAGTAGGGACTAGATATCTTGATAGGGGCGTTTACGAAGTGACATGCATTCCTACTTTAGAAAGACGGTTCATACTTCTACCAGATAGTAGTACTATAGTAGAAACAGAAGATGATATCTATGAAATAGCTGAGAAGATTCTGCAGATTGAAATGCCTGGTAATTATTGGATTAATAGAAGCAATGGTTGTATCTATCTTAGATATCCTAGTATAACATTAACTAATGATACTGGTGAAACCCACACTGTCGAAGACCTAATAATTAAGCTTTCGGTTAACAACACTCAAACTTGTTTTAATGCCATGTATGGGTGGAGAGCAGCATTAAGTCAAAGAGAAGTAAATAACATCTATGGACATTCTCATTTACGACAAGATCTGTATAACTTTCAAAGTTTTTGTATGGGTTCAGGTACACCAATGTCCAAGATCTATGAGAAAGCTAAAATCAGTCTAACTCCTGCAGAATTTGGGTTATACTTAGCTCAACTAAATGCTTATTTATCATGGGAAAGTTTAGAGGGTAATCCTTATATTTCAATTAGTAACTTAAAAAGTGTTACTCCACTAACCGATACAGCGAGTAACGGCGTGTATTCTTCAAATCAAATTATACGAAAATTTGCTATATTAGTAATCGAACAACTTACACCAGATATGATTACACATAATAATGGTGATAATTATTTGTCGCTATCTAGTATTGAAATTAGTAAAAAGATGTTTGAAATAGAGAGGAAAGTTACTGAAATGCTAGCTGCTAGTATACACTCCAGTGATCTTCTCAAATATAACCTATCAATGAACAGTTACATGCTTGACAATGCTAGGAATGGTTCTAATAGTAGACCTCCAACTTATGGTGATTTACCATTAGAGTGTCGCCAAGTATTAGAGCATTGGTATAATAGAACATTTAGGATCATACCAGAGACCGTAGAAAAATCAACAGATGAGACTATCCTAAGAGTGTCACATGCATTCTTCAGAAGGGTAGTGAAAGAAATAAATAACATATTTTCAGATATTCCAAAACTTAATGGAAACATTTAAATTACAAAAAAGAGCAGAAGTACTGCTAACAACAGAGCTTCAAGCTCAAATAACACTTCTACATAATCAATGTCCAACCAATAAAGAATGGTCTGGGTTATTGGTGTACAAAGTTACCAAAGGTAGTGTAGAAGAATTTCTAGACAACGATGAAGCAGAATTGGAACTAACCTGTGAGAATGTATTCCTTATGGATTTTGGCGATGCTACATTTACTTCATTTGAAGGAAATGAAAGCTGGATTAAATTCTTCGAATTGTTCCCACAGATAGACCCTACAAGACAAGATAAAGATAACGGATATTATATTGGTAAATTGCACTCACATCATAACATGAGAGCATTTCACTCAGGTATAGACACTCAAGACTTAGTAGACAATGCGCCTACTAGTCCAATGTTTTTATCTGTTGTATGCAATTATGATTGTCAACCGTTCTCTGAGATCTCTATCGAATACGAAAAGGAGATTGAAGGAGTTGAAACATGGTCTATACCAAAATGGTTGAAGAAACAAATTACTAAGCACCAGAAGAAAGAAAAGAGGAAAGGTGTAATTATAGTTCCTTGTGATACCGTTTATGAAGGTGAGGAATGGCTTATCAATCAAATTGAAGAAGTTGAATTGAAGAACAGGAAAACAACGGTTTATGTACCTAATAGAATAGGTTTTGATCATAAAAGCTCTACTAACAGTAGTGTAAATAAGGTTTATAAACCTGAAGGTGTAGATCAGAATATTTATCGAAAAGTACTCAATGAAATACCTGAGTTGCTCCTGTTGGGTCACGACCCTAAGAACATAGCTCCTAAAGATGCTTTAAATAAAGCCAATACCTTAGTTACTACAGCAGCTTTACCAACTTATGAGAAAGCATTTATGCAGTACTTTAAAAGCTATTGGTTTGATGCTTACTTCTTCAATACTAACATTAAAGAGGCAGAAGCCATTGATGCAGTAAAGGAGTTTGTTAAGTTGCATGATGATAATTGGTTAGCAAACAAAATCGAAACTGTCTGTGACACGTACAAAAAAGAACACTGCTGAGTATTACGGTAGATTTAAGGGAGCACCTTGGTTTGAAGGTATTTCTAGTAGTTCAATCTTAATTTGTGGTCAAGGGGGTATAGGCTCTAATCTAACTTTATTCTTAGCTAGAACTGGCGCTGAACTAGTTACAGTTGATTATGATGATGTCGAATTGCATAATATTGCTGGACAGCTATACGGTAAAGACCATGTAGGTAAGTCTAAGGTAGATGCGATGGCTGAAGTTGTAACTTATCTATGTGGAGAGACTAAACTAACACCCCTTAACCACAAAATAGAGGAGGATGACCCAACTATAGCTTCTATGTTAAGGGCTATCGATGTAGTCTGTGTATCATTTGATAATATTGCAGCTAGAAAGATAGTCTTTGAATTATGGCTAAAGTATGGTAAAGAAATATCCTTATTTGTTGATGGTAGAATGTCAATGGAGCAAGGTAACGTATTTGCTATACCAAAAGATAGCTCAGAAGAAACTATAAGTCATTATAGAAACTCTTGTTTTGATGATAGTGAATTACCTGAAGCTCAATGTACTATGAAGGCTACTACTCACTGTGGGGCCTTAATAAGTGCATTAATGGTATCCCAAATTACAAATTGGTTTAATAACCAAGTACCTAAAGTGCTACCTAGAGAAGTAATAACACAGTTAGATTTTAATCTACCATTAATGTTATTTGAACAACCTAAAGTAGAAGAATTATGCATATAAAGGCAAAAGACGTCTATGCGGGAATGCATCACCAGGGATATATCAAAATATCAAGCGGAGAGCAATTTGTGCCATTATTTTGTGCACAGTTATTACCTGTCTTTAAAACTGGTGACCTTAGCGTAATGTATTATAATGATAAAGATACATTAGCCTATTCTACTATCGCTTCTAGATGGCAGGGTAGAGAAGATAGAAGTGAAAATTGGAAAAAAAAGTTTGATAAACTAGTTAAGAAAAATTTAGTAGAGATTCTCGATAGTCCTGTAGTTGACAAATACTGTCTACACTATGGTGATTCAACCTCATCAGGTAATTCTATTCGTGGATTTACATTTAGTTCTCCAGAATGGGGAAGAACCGAAACAGCTTCTATAATAGGAGACTTTGGACTAGTAACTTATACCAGCAATCGTAGACAGACAATTGCATCAATAAGAAATACTTTTTACCCTGGGCTAGCTGATTACAGAACTGATAAGATTGTATTTACACCCCTATATTTAGTGCTAATCAAAGCTAAACATTTGAAGTACGTTAGGGCATGTATCTATACTGAAAAACCAGTGACACTACCCTATAGTGATATAAAGGTAGTTAGAGAGACTTATACAGATAATGCATTTAAAACTGAAAGTCCACTAGATGATCTCAAACAGATTAAAGTAGAACATTTAACTAGGGCACAAATAGTAGAGTATTTAGTGCCGCCACAACCTAAATTAACTCAAGAGGAGTTTTTAAATCGGGCTAAAATGATTATGAATTCAGAAGAGGTATTATGACGAACGGTAAGAGAAATCGAGCTAGTGGTCATAAATTTGAGAGGGATTGTGCTAATGAATTTAGGAAAGTTGGATTCGTTAATTGTGTAACATCTAGAAGTGCAAACAGAGCTAGAGATAATCAAGGGATAGATCTGGTGAATCAAGATGAGATTTTACATGGTAGATTACCTTGGTCAGTACAATGTAAGAATGTAAAAGGTCATTTAACATATGGCAAGATACTATCTGAGATGCCCAAAGAAGCTAATATTGTGAATGTCATACTACATAATCAAACAGAAAAAGTAAACAGTAGGTTTATCACTAAAGATAAATTTGCTATTCTGTACATGACTGATTTCATGAAAATGGTTAACAAGTTAAGGAAGTATGAATCAACAATTTCTAGGCCAGTGGTATCCACTACTGGAGGAGGAGCTTAACAAAGATTACTTCATAAAGTTAAAAGATAGTCTGAGGAGAGAATACACAACATACAAATGTTGTCCTGCTCCAAATGACATTTTTAAAGCTTTTGAATTATGTCCTCCAGAAAAAGTACGAGCCATTATGATGGCCCAAGATCCATATCCTTATGGAAATCACGCACATGGTTTAGCCTTTAGTACACTACAGAAAGAGATACCATTCTCTTTGAGGATGATCTATCGAGAGGTAGACAGAGATGTAGTTAGAACCTCTAATCAAGAAGAGTTCTTGAAGGCTTTTCCTAATGGTGATTTGACTCCTTGGGCTAAGAAAGGAATATTTCTAATTAACACATGCCTAACTGTAAGATCAGGTACACCTACTTCACACAAAGGATTAGGTTGGGAGGAGTTTACCAATGAAGTATTAAGGATTCTATGGAAAGATGATAACCCTAAAGTATTTATGCTTTGGGGTAAGTCAGCACAAGATTCACTACTAACTGCTTTAGGGGGTATACCTGAATATAAACACATGATTCTGGAGGCTGGTCACCCAGCCTCTGGAAGTCATGGTGTTGATAAGTACTCAGGTTGCAATCACTTCTCCAAAGCAAACAGATGGTTTCAACAGAATAATTTAGAACCTATAAATTGGAGAGTAAATGAATAAAGCCTATCGTTTTTTCTATCACTATTTCCGTCACGGAGAGAAGAAGATGAGTGTACATTTCAGAGGAAAGTGCTATAATACGACACACGTACACTGTAATGTACCTTGTGAAACTAAATACAATCGAACCCAACCTAAGCTAATTATGAGAGGTTTCGCCTCTAAGATAACAGTCAAAAAGAACCAAATAACCATCAACTAATGGGAAAGAAGAAAAGAGTAATAGACATAGATGCACAAGTAATTATAGGAGATGACACTAACATGGATCAACTAGATGAGGAACTATCCTACTTCTTCTCATCTAAAGGATGGGATGAGCAGTTTCTAGTTTCCACACAAGTCGATGAATTTCTAGAAATAGAAGGAGATGAGGGAATCCCAGATTAGACTATGCTTAACGTAACAAAGAAAGAACTAACACCAAGACAATTTACTCCTTACGAATTTACAATAACAGTAGCTACTGAAGATGATCATAAGAGACTAATAGAATCTTGCAATAGTATGAAAGAGAAGGATCGCTATTGGTTTAAAAAAATAGGACCATTTGAGTATATTTGTGAACAAATTCTATCACACGTAAAATGAAGATTGCTATTATTGATTTAGATTCAGTATGTTATACTATTGCTCATCCAGAGAAGGAGTTAGACGAACAAGGTAATCCTAGGCGTACTGAAGATGGGAAGAGGTTTATCTATAAAGAGAAGACCTTTGAACAAATGGCAGTAGATGCCGATAAAGTCTTGAAGATGATTCTTGAAGAAAGTGGAGCTACACACTGGATTGGTTACATGAAAGGGATAAATACCACACTAACTAGATTAGAAGTTAACCCAGATTATAAAGGTAATCGTAATAAAGAAGAGCCTTGGTGGTGGAATGATGTGCAGCTAACTTTACTTAATAGGGGAGCACATTATGTAGACTACATGGAAGTAGATGATGCAGTTAACATCACTAGATTAGCTCTTCCTAATTCCTTTATCTGTGCTATTGATAACGATCTATTAGGTCTTGAAGGGACACATTATAACTGGAGAAAGAAAGAATGGGTAACTATGTCTAACACTGAAGCAAATAGGAAATTCTGGAGTGATATGATTGCTGGGCAGTCTGGAGATAATATCAAAGGTTTACCAGGCAAAGGTCAAAAGTACGCAGACAATCTATTCACAAAAATCAACTATCATCTCGATGTTGAATATGCTGAATTAGTGTTTTCTGCATATCTACTTCACTACGACAATACTTACAATGCTCTAGAAGAATATCATAAGAACTACGTGAGTCTCAAGATCTTAGACAAAAAAGAAGGGTTTATTATCCCAGAACCCATAAAAGTGCCTAAAAATGAAGAAATAAAGAGCGAATTATTTACTTAATAAGAAAGATTTTTTGTTTAGTTTACTAAATTTTGTATATTGCCTACTTCTCATAATGAAGATTATATGCAGGAAAAGAGAAGTATCAATTTATGCAGTAATTACATACTACCGTTAATTGGATTAAATTCCTCAAACTTTGGTATAGGTAATTTCGTTAATAGCTATGTCAATAATGATGATAAACACCTAGTAGTTGAATTAAATCAATCAGCTAGTTCTGTTGTCAAAGCTTTACCTACTTTTAGGTTTAATTTTGAGAAGGATAATCATCATTTCCTAGTATTCGAAATACCTAACTTGTTCAAACCTGTACTTAGATTATTTAGAGAGGGTAAATATTCTAAGTTTCCTGAAGATGCTAAAGAAGTCATTAGGAAGAAATCAGGATTAAGGTATAAACATCCAACTGGAGATGGTAAGAGTGTGACGTCTGCTAGAGAACTCATGGCATTAAATAAAGATATTGGCTTAAGAAAAAAGTTGGAGGCTGAATTGGATACCAGGTTACCAGCTGATGCTGAGCTGGCGAGTATACCAGGGCCAGAGAACTTCTATGAGCTAATCTTGTCTACAGAATTAGTAAATTAAACAAAAACATATGCAACAAAAAGAACAACTCATTAACCCAATTACTGGTGAACCAGCGGATGAAATTATTAAAGAAAGAGAAGCTAGGCAAAGAGGTTACTTGGATTTTGAGTTTATGTTAAGGTATTTAGAAGATGAGAGTGAATTCGTAAAATATTTTATTATAGATGGCAAGAAAATTGTTGTTGATTTAGATCGTCCTAATCTACAATATCGTAAACCCCTAAGTATAAATCATGAACGAGTACTCCAAACTTCACCAAAAGAGAGTCCTAATAACAATGTTTCTAGTACTACTGCTCCTACTTGTGATATCAGTAGCAAAGATGATACATGTCTAAGTTGTTCAGGATAATGAACAATAAACTATATTGGCAAGCTAGTAGTTATGCCTTCTATTTATGTAAGCTAAGCAACATGGCTTATGATTATAGGGATGTTGTGCATGATGCTTATGTTAGTTGGCATAAGAACCACGGAACTAATTTATTTGAACAGGATAAAGGAATTATACTGGGTAAAGTAAAAAGAGTTTGGTTTAATAGAATAAGAAGCGGTAAGTACATGTTTAAGGGCATTATTTACCCAAAAATCAGACATAGTGTATATGAGGATCATGATCCAGATGTGCTTGAATGGCAATATGTACACAAAGGTCAACCCACACAAGAGATAGAGATGGATTATCTCCTATTAAAAGATAAGCTAAAATCTATTCTCAACAATCAAGAACAGCAAATTGTACAAAGGCTTGAAGAGGGGTATCCCAAAGGTGAGATAGCCGAAGAACAACATATTTATAGGCAATTACTTGCCCATAGAATACACAAAATACGAAAAAAGATCAGACTAGTATTATAGATATAATTATAGTAGCTCCAAAATACAGAGTCCTCGATACTTGAGGGGGTTGTGGGAGAGTACCCCACCTATAGTTTTCATTAAAGGAGTGATTATTTCACTCCTTTTCATTTAATCAAACTTATGCAAATAAAACTAATCAAAAAACTACCTGGGAAACATGGAGATTATGAAGCAGATGTGTGGTATCCAGCTAGAGACATAGATGGTTTTATCTTCATAACTCATTCTAAGGAAGTAAACAAACAAACTAAATCGTTACTTAAGCTGGTAGCTAGAAGTAACATAAAAGAAATCAAAGATGGACCTGAGATTCATTCATTATGATGTGAAGTTCTTCTCAGACGAACTTCTACAACAATACCTAGACTCACCAAGAGTAAGAAGAAACATTAAAGCTTGGTGCATAGTTCTAGAAGAGAAACTAACAAGAAACGAGATTTTCTAACTAAACTATTTCCTTTAATTGTCCATAGAGTTTTAATTGACGTTTTACCTCTATGCTATGTGACAAGATCTACTCATACGAGTAGCAATGCAGAATGATAACCTGCAATAGTTTTTTCAATTATTAAAAGTTAATACAACTACTTCAGACTAAGAGAAGTCGCTTGCTGAAATTAAGGCCATAAAAATGTTGTATAATAGTTGCCACAAGAGCGTGAGTGGGACTATGCTTAGGTAGTTTAATGGTAAAATACCATGTAGTGTAGGCTTATCCTATACGGAGATTGCTGGTTCGAGTCCAGCCCGAAGCTCAAATTTTTAAATTATGAATGTAGAAGATGACTTGAAACTAGAAATAGAACTTAAATATGATTTTAAGTTTCCCACTAAAGTAAGTCTATTTCATAGAAGTGTAATACAGTGGTATAAGAAAACTAAATTCTTAACTAAAAAACAGGTAGCAGCTCTCAAGAAACCTTTCAAAACTTACTCGTCAAGCAATAGCTATTGGGACGATAACAGAGAGGATGACTCTCTATTTGCGAGTGCTTTCGATTGGGGTTCACAATAAACAAAAAATTATGATATTAGATTTAAGACCAGGAGTTACAGAAACTCCACAATACAAAGCATGGAAATTTCCAGGAGGAGAGATACATGTTCAATTAAAAGCACTGATTGTCCCAAATGAACTGTTAACGGTTCAGGTAAGACTGAATACTACTGAGAATTTAATTTTCTTCTTAATAGTGAAAGACCTACTTTTTAAGATGGGAGTAAATAAATTTGCGGTTCATTGTCCCTATTTTCCGTATCAACAAGCTGATAGAGATTTTTCTGAAGTAGAGTGTTTTAGTCTAATGACTATTACTGAAATTCTGCGAAACCCCAGAATCCATTACCGTTGTTTTGATGTACACAGTGACGTAACACCAGCATTGCTACAAGGAGTGAGTGTAGAAACAAATCACAAATTCATAGAAACCGTAATAAGATGGGCAACTAATGATGATAATCTTATTTTATTATCACCAGATGCAGGAGCATACAAGAAGATATTTAAGCTGGCTCAGGCATTACCAATGCAAAGAGAGGTAGTATCAGCTAATAAATCAAGATCTATTTCAACAGGTAATATCGACTCTATTGAACTTTCTAGAGAGGATTTCAAAGGAAGGCCAGTACTTATCGTGGATGATATATGTATGGGAGGTAGAACATTTATTGAACTAGCAAAGAAATTAAAAGAGAGAAATGCTGGAGATTTATTCTTAGCAGTATCACACGGTATTTTTAGTAATGGATTTGATGAGTTAGGTAAGTACTTCACTAGAGTATTTACTACTAATTCATTTCAAGAACATTACAATAGTAACATAGTAACAACATTTAACGTATTTGAATAATGAATCCACTACTATATACGGATTTTTACAAAACAGAACATCATAAGATGTATCCAGAAGGTACAACATTGATCTATTCTAACCTCACTCCAAGAAAGAGTAGGATTCCTGGAATAGATAAGGTAGTTGTATTTGGTGTACAGCACTTCATTCTACAGTATCTAACTGATAAATTTACTCGTCATTTCTTTGCACTACCCAAAACACAAGTAATAGAAGAGTATAAAAGACATATCAATGTGGATAGTAAACATATTGAAGCTTTACACGATCTAGGTTATCTACCATTAGAAATTAAAGCTCTTCCCGAGGGAACACTGTGTCCTATTGGAGTACCACTACTCACAATCAAGAATACACATCCTGATTTTTATTGGCTCACTAACTACGTTGAGACACTAATGTCTGCAATGCTATGGCAACCTACCACTTCAGCAACAATTGCTTATGAATACAAGAAATTACTATCGAAATATGCAAAGGAAACCACTGGATCTGTGGACTTTGTACCGTGGCAAGGACACGATTTCTCTATGCGGGGAATGTCTAGCATTGAGTCTAGTATTCTTTCTGGCATGGGTCATTTACTCTCGTTTACAGGCACTGATACTATTCCAGCAATTTACCAGCTTGAACAGTCTTATGGTGCTAGTGGACTCATTGGTGCAAGTGTTCCTGCTACAGAGCACAGTGTTATGTGTATGGGCATCAAAGAAAATGAAATTGACACTTTCAGCAGGCTGCTTAAGCTTTATCCTACTGGAATTCTCAGTATTGTTAGTGATACTTGGGATCTTTGGAAAGTTCTAACTGAAATACTTCCTAAAATCAAAGAACAAATTCTTGCAAGAGATGGTAAACTAGTAATTAGACCCGATTCAGGCAATCCAGTAGATATTCTTTGTGGAAGAGATGATCTTCATAAAGATACAATAGGCTGGTATGATAAAGGCGGTAAAGCTATTTCTGAAGCAGAAAGAAAAGGAGTCATTGAACTTCTCTGGGATTTGTTTGGAGGAAAAATAAATGAATATGGATATAAAGAATTGGATTTTCATATTGGTGCTATCTACGGTGATTCTATCACCCTTGACTGTGCGAGGCAAATATGTGAAAGACTTAAGGCAAAAGGATTTGCATCTACGAATGTTGTACTTGGGATTGGCTCTTATACTTATCAGCACAATACTAGGGATACTTTTGGCTTCGCAATGAAAGCGACATATGGAGAAGTTGAAATGACGGGCTACCCTGAAGGCAGATCTCCTGAAGCACTTGAACCGTCACAATGGACTGAAAGAAGAGAAATCTTCAAAGACCCAATTACTGATGATGGAACTAAGAAAAGTAAGAAAGGATTGTTACGAGTAGGTCAACATGAAAATGGTAATTTATTCGTCCAAGATCAATGTACTTGGGAGCAAGAAAATACTTGGCTGCTACAAACTGTCTTTAAAGATGGTAAGCTAGAGAAAACTACCACTCTTCAGGAAATCAGAGATAGATTAGCTAGTTATGGTTGATAATTTTGATTTAATTAAACCATTACTTGAATTTCCTCATAAGGACTGTTTCTATTTCGTACAGATTCTTCAAAGGAAGAAAGACCATAAAGGTGAAAGATTAGGTGGAAGTAATAACAACTCCCGCTTAATCAAAGCCTATTATATCACTTCACAAGAAAAGCTAGATATACATAAAGAGGAAATGATCAAACTAGCTCAATTGTTTGAAGCTAGGGTAAGTATCAACCTTAATCCTAGAAACTTTCAGAAAGCTGGATTTCATGTATTACAGAAAATAGCCAACCAAATGTCTAATGGAGATTTCTATAGTATTAGGAAAGCTTACGATTCCGTGTGTGGTGAATATCATTCTGAGATTGATAAAAGGTGGTTAATTGACATTGATAATCCTGATAGAAAAGCAGCTGACGATGTAGCAGATTTCATAACTTCACTGCAGAAGCAAATAAATAACAGAGATTACAAGGTGCTAGCTATCTTACCATCAAAATCTGGTTGGCATATTATTACTCAACCATTCAACCTTGCAAGTTTTACAATCTCACATCACAAGGAGCATGAAATCCACAAAAATAATCCAACTAACTTGTACATTCCATGACACCAGCACAAAGAATACGGATTGCGTTTAAGAGACACAAAACTAAAGAAGAAAATAGACTACAGGACTTTATTGATAAATTAGGTAAGATCTCAATTCCTAAGCTTCGGCGACACGGTTTTACTAAACTACGGGATTGTTATGGAGATATTTATATTAATGAATCAAAGCGTATTGTTGTTAAACAACCTGGATGTGTCTGTTATAGGGGCATACCAAGATATGCAGTACCAACAATTAAATATGACAGTTGGTGGATACAATCATTAACTGATAGAAGTAGAAAATATAAAGCAGCTCGGGAGTTATCCAGATATGCTTGCACTTCAGTAGGAGAAGATCTAGGAGACAATAACTGTGGTTATTGGAAAGGTGTACCTGTAGTATTTGATTGGTAAACTAAAAACATTATGGAAAATATAAAAGGAAAAATTAATTTGCATGATTACAATGCTATATTAGCTAATATCATGCTTGTACAATCTAATCATACATACTTATGTGTTTCAGATTAGCAAGTGAAAATGATACTACTAAAATAGCAGAAGAACCTATCGTGGTTTATAAGCACGGTATTAGATCTCTTATAGCTTTTTGGCCTACTTATCGAGACTTTAGGTACCTTAAGTGGAAGCCAACCAATAAAGTACAATTACGTATAAGATCGTGTGGAATTTCTGAAGGGTATCATGCCTATACTGAACTAACAAGAGCAGCTATGTGGAAAAAAAGCAAAGAAAGTTTAGGCGTATTCATTATTCCTCCTAAAATCAGCCATTATCGTAACAATTGGGATGCAGAAGTAGTATCTGAATCACTTATTTACTTTGGATCTATTTACAATCCATTGACTTGGATTGGAGTTTGGACCTACAAAACTTACTGTAAATGGACTACCAGGAAATAGAAGGTGACCTTATAGTGCTAGCTAAAGAAGGTAAGTTTGATGTTATTGCTCATGGCTGTAATTGTCAGTGTATTATGGGAGCTGGATTAGCTCCTCAAATGGCTAAGGCGTTTGGAGCTGACAAATTCTAACTTGAAAGAGAAGGGTACAAAGGTGATATGAATAAGCTTGGTAGTATAGACTATCAGCCTAGAATTATATATAAAAAAGAAGTTTATCACCCTAAAGGGATAAATTTACCTTCAGGTAAAACTCTAATCATAACCAACTGCTACACTCAATTTGACATTACTGGTAGAAAAGTAGGTAAGATGGATTTAGATTATGCAGCTCTTGAGTTATGTCTTAAGAAGATGAATCATGTTTTTAAAGGTAGACATATTGGACTCCCTTTGATTGGTTGTCATCTTGCAGGAGGAGATTGGAATATAGTAAAGAAAATGATTCAAGAACATTTAAAAAACTGTAAAGTAACAGTTGTATTTTATAAACCATGAAAACAGAATTAAAACCTGGAGATAAAGTTAGAGTAATCAACACTAATCCACTTAAAGGTAATCAGAATGGTCCTACTTTTACTCAGAAAGAGTATGAAGTAAAACAAGTCTTAACTCATAATGAGCACGACCATATAGATGTCGGTATTGAATCTCCTTTTGGTAGTATTAGCTGCTGGGAAACTGGAGCTACATTACCAGATGGAGATAAGATACAATGGTGTTATCCAGCTAGATTTGAGAAAATATGATAACTCTGGACACTCTGATTCATGATACTAATGGCAAGCTTAACACTATAAATGCTTGTGCAAATAATCTAAAAGATAAGTATCCTGATGACCCCGATGTACAGAGGTGGTGTGCTCTTATTTTACAGAGACAGAAAGAAACTTTTCACCTACACGATCAATTCTATTTAGATCATAGGGATAACGAAACATTAAAATTTAAAAAAGATGGATAAAGTTTGGCAGAAAAACAATAATGACTGGTATTTGAGAGACATATCTGGTAATGTAGAGAAAATGGAAAATACCATCTACACTCTTGAAGCGGATCCAAATACTGGTGAATTATATTTAAATAACACGGGTGATACCTTCAAGTTCGATTTCAAATTGTATGGACTTAAATCAGACTTGATAAACAGAGTACTCAAGTACTACAAAAATAGTACTGGTAATCTTGGTGTATTACTTAATGGTGTAAAAGGTACTGGCAAGACTATTACAGGTAAAATATTAGCTAACGAATTAGGAATTCCAATTATCATTATTAGTAAGAAATTGGGTGGTATGCTTAAGTTCCTATCTCAAATTGACACCGATCTAGTTATATTCATTGATGAGTATGATAAGATCTTTGATGCTGTTACTGTTAGATACAATCATGAAACAGACACTGATGATATAAAAGAAGACAATACTCTTTTAACACTTATGGATGGTGTCTTTAGTGGATTGTATAGAAGGACTTTCATTCTTACTACTAATGAACTGTACCTGAATGAGAATATGCTAAACCGTCCTGGAAGAATTCGTTACAAAGAAACATTTACTGATCTAGAGCGTACTACAATTGAAGAGATCATAGATGACCTATTGACTAATAAATCATATAGGGAATCTATTCTTGAGTTTGTTAAAGGACTAAAGTTAATCACTGTAGATATTATCAAAGCTATAGTTACAGAGGTAAACATCTTTGATGAAGATCCTATTAAGTGTTGTGCATCTATGAATCTAGAATTCTTAGATACAACTTATGCTATTTATGAAGTTTCAGAAAAAGGTAAAACTAGGATTGAGGAGGGGGTAAGCGTTAAAACTTATCAGTACTTTCTAAAAGCACTTAAGAGAAATCACAAGACTGCTACTATCTCTATAAATGGAATTGAGTATAATGGTACAGCTAAGTACGAAGAAGATCAACCCATAACTGTTAGGGAAATGTATGATCCAAAAGCTGCTGAAAAGCAAATAATCTTTGTAGAAGAAGATGATGTGCATTCAGTATTTATTAATAAAGGTATGCTAGAAGTAGTACTATAACAGAAAGAATATGAAATTAGAAATAAGAGAAGATTCTAAGAATTATGCATGTACAGTCGTCAAACTTCCACCTAAGCAAAAAGTGGATGGATTGGATAATTTAGTCAAAGTAACTGTATTCGGTAATGATGTTCTTACAAAGAAAGACGCTGATGAAAATCAGTTATATCTCTTTTTTCCTGCTGAATGTAGAATTGCAGCATCATATCTATGTGCGAATAATGAATTTAGACATAGTAACTTGAATTACGACCAAACTGCTAAACCTGGATTTTTTGAAGACACAGGTAGAGTAAAAGCGATTAAGTTTAAGGGAGTTATATCTACCGGTTACATAGCACCTATTGATACTTTATATCCTTTAATGGGTAATTGGGGAGGTCAGTTAAAAGAAGGTGATGAGTTCACTGATATTGATGGAGTAAACATTTGTAAGAAGTACAAGATTGTTCATCAACATGCTACTACAGCTAAGGAATCTAGGTTCAACAAGAAACTTAAGAGATTTGATAAACTTGTACCAAATCAATTCAGATTCCATGTAGATACTAATCAATTAGCTAAGAATCTACATTTATTCAAACCAGAAGATATCATCTGTATTACAGATAAGTGGCATGGTACTTCAGCAGTGTTTGCTAATGTATTAGTTAATAAACAACTCACCGTTTGGGAGAAAATAGGTAAGCTTCTAGGCTTCAATATTGTTGATAAGGTTTATGACACACTCTATTCAAGTAGGTCAGTTATCAAAAACCAATATGTAAACAAAGAAGCTACCGCTGGATACTATAATGAAGATATTTGGAAAGTAGTGTTGAATGAAATTAAAGATAAGATCGAACAAGGTATCACTATTTATGGTGAGATTGTAGGATACTTACCTTCTGGTAAAGCTATACAGAAAGCATATGACTACGGTTGTAACACTGGTATGGTTGGTAGTGTAAGGAATGATGATCTAAGACCTGTAGAAACTGATGCTGCACAACATAAATTCCTAGTCTATCGTATCACTTACACTAAACCAGATGGCAATACAATCGAATTTAGCTGGAATCAAATTAAAGGATATTGTGAGAAGTATCAATTAGAAACCGTAAAAGAGTTGTACTACGGAAAGCTAAATCGTTGGGCTAATGAAGGTACAGCTGGAGAAATATTCAATCAAACTTTCATAAAGGGTGTAGATCAATGGGGTAACGAACTATTGAGTTTGCTATCTAGCTCATATCTAGAAAAAGATTGTCCTTATTGTACCAATAAAGTACCAGCAGAAGGTATTGTAGTACGTATCGATGGGAAAGATACATTTTCAGCTTTTAAGCTGAAGAGTAAACGTTTCCTTGAGAAGGAATCTAAGCAATTAGATGAGGATAGTAAGACTGGGGAAGTGAATATTGAAGATCAAGTCGTGGAAGACAATGCTTAAAACAATAATCATTTTAGCAGGTCCTCCCTGTGCTGGTAAGTCTACCTATGTTGAAAAGTACAAGAGCACATTTGGTATATTGCCAGGTGATCGTGGACTAGGCGTAGTTAGTAGAGATCAGATCAGGGAGGATCACTTTCCTAAACCATATCTACATCGTAGAAACACAGAGACTCAAGTTAGTCAGATTTTCTATGATAACTTTAAAGCACTACTTATTGATGATAGTATCTCACATATTCTTGTAGACAATACTCATTGTAGAGAGAGCTATATTGATATCTACATAGATAAATTGATTAAAAAGAAGTACAAAGACTTTACTGTTAAGTTGTACATTCTATTTCTTGATATACCTTTGTGGAAATCTATCTTCAGGAACTTTATTAGATTCTTTAAGACGGGTAGATGGATACCTATTAGAGTAATTAAAGATATGCACAAGAGTTACAACAAAATAAACAGAAAGAAGTATGAGCAATACATCACCTAATATTTGGTTCACTTCAGACACCCATTACAACCACAAAAGCATAGTAGCTGGAGTTTCTGAATGGGAAGACAAGAGTGGTTGTAGACTATTTGCTACACTAGAAGAACACAATGATAAACTAGTTGAGAATTTCAATAAACTAGTACAACCAAATGATATTCTTTATCACTTAGGTGATTGGTCGTTTGGAGGATTCAAGGCTATTGAAGATTTCTGGTCTAGACTAAACTGTGAGAATATACACCTTATTCTAGGCAATCATGATCACCACATTGAGCGTAATAGAGAAGATATACAAAAGCTATTCAAGTCTGTACAGCATTATAAAGAGATCAAGATCAATGGTAGATTCATTGTTCTTTGTCATTATGCTATGCGTGTATGGAATCACTCACATAAAGGAGCTTGGATGTTATATGGTCATTCTCATGGTACATTAGATGCTATGAGACCAGAAATAGGTAATCCTAATTGGATTGGTGATCAGTACTATACTAAGAACATACGCACGATGGATGTAGGTGTAGATACTAACAACCTTATGCCCTATTCGTATGAGGAATTAGATAAGATTATGTGTAGAAGAGATGTACTACTTGAAATTGATCATCATGATAAAGAGACTAATTAATTATGATACCTATACTCATGATCGCTGGTATAGTGCTAATGGTATTATGCCCAAACATTGAACGTACTAGTAAAGGTAAATTACTTTTATTCTATTACTGGAAAGGTACTAGACAACATATAACCCTTTGGTAATGAAACAGAGTGAAGTAGACAAGATTTGGTTAGTCCTTAAAGGTGATGTAGTACCAACCCAAGTAGTTGAGTTTAACACTATAGGAATACAGAGATTTTATTTAAATTAGGATGGATATAGCAATTGATTTCGATGGTACTTGTGTGACTCATGAGTATCCAGATACTGGTAAAGAGATAGGGGCAAAACCTATACTTAAACAACTTGTAAAAGAAGGACATAAACTCATCTTGTTTACAATGAGAAGTGGGCAAGGATTGGAAGAAGCGGCCAAATGGTTCTTAGTAAATAACATACCATTGCATGGAATACAGTACAATCCATCACAAACTTCTTGGACAGCTAGTAATAAGTGTTATGCTCAGTTGTATATTGATGATGCAGCATTAGGTTGTCCATTGATATATCCTACTAAAGGAAGACCTTATGTTGATTGGAGTAGAGTGAAAGAATTACTAATTGAAAAGAAAATTTTAAACCCTTAGAGCCTCGGCTTTAGGGGTTCTTTTTTATTTATCTGTATGCTCCTTTAAGTACAAAATCTGTCTTACGATCTATATCCTCAAACTGCTTCATGAAATCTAATCCTGAAGCTCTCCAGAAAGCTGCTTCTGCTTTACCGTATCCCTTGTAAGCTCCTGACTTAATCATCTCTTGCTCATTCCCTGTAAGATAATTCCACCCACCATCAGTCATTGTACCTAACAATTTAGAAGTAGCTTCTATAGTTGAAAGGGCTACTGTAGGTGATCTTAACACATCCCAAGCTGTAGTAGGATCATAATAAGTGGTTAATTCACGTTTGATTCTAGCTGCCATATACTTCATGTAACTATCATCATCGTCATCATATCCAGCAAAGATAAGCAAACCTAATCCAGCAATCATGTAAAGTTCAAATAGGGTCTTTCTGATATTGGCTTTACGCATATTGATCAAATCATCTTGCTCTTCAGGAGAAAGAGCTAATTCATTAGGTAAAAGTAGAGTTGTAGGATCACTAGCTCCTAACCAGAACAGCATCTTGAGAGAATCCAATGTACCCTTCAAGAATCCGTTCTTACCATAAATATTATTGAAGGCTATTAAAGAAGAAATGTAGTATCCTTCATTCTCCATACCTAATCTTTGATCTGAATGCTTTGTATTCCATCTAGCTTGTAAGCCTGGAACTAACCAATTACGCATAAAGGTTACTAGACGGCCTACTGTATAAGCTTGAGCAGCTGATTTATCACTTTGATTATACACACCGTTCATTAGCTGATAAGTACGTAGAGTATATTGTATTACTTCGTTAATATCCTTGTCACTAATTTCAGTCTTAGGCTTTTCATATTGCTTACCTTGTTTTCCAGCATATTTATAACCTGATTTTAGAGTTAATTTACCAGCATCAGAGATGTGTATTCCCTGATCCATAGGGACTAACTTACCTTCAGGATTAACTACCTTAAACCTGTTCATTACAGCTCCTAAAGCGTTTACCGCTAGTTTATACTCAACTGTATGACCTCCAGTAGAGATAATCTTATGCCATACTGTTCTCATCCAAGTCGTGTCTATTCCTAGTGTATTAACTGGACGTAGATTATCCATTGGGTTGAAGTAAGTGAATAACTTACCCCACTCAGTTTGTTTAGCTCTTCTTCCTAAATCAGAAAGTGATGAAAGAGCTACTTGATTATACTTCTTCTGTCCATAGAGATAATCTTTGTAATCAATAATATTCCCTCCAATCATTTCTTTAATCATTGTGAGTTCACCAACACTCCAGTTAGCTAAAGGAATAGCAATTTTACCAAACATGATTCTAAATCCACTGAATCTTAAGAAAGCATCTAGGGCTTTAGAAGCTGATACTTTCTTCTCTCCAATTTTGATATCTCCTTCACGTTTCTTAACTATACCGTACTGTTTACGATCAATCAAGTCTTGAAAAGCATTGTAAGCTTTAGATTCTAAACCTTTTATAGTCTGATATTTGCCATTCTCTAATACGACACCTTCTCTTTCAGAAGATAGGAATGGAGTTAAACCACTTGCTTCAATGCGTTTAGTTTGCATTACTTCACGCTGAGCCAATTGTGTTTTAGCTAATTCTACATCATCTTGTATTGCTAGAAGCATAGGTCTTTTAATCATTTCATGACGAAATAACATAGTGGTGGAAGCTACATCTAAACTTACTTCGTTTAGGTTTAATCTACCATCCTTACCATCCTGTTTAGAAGTATAGCGTAATGGAATAGCCTTAATTACATTACCATGTTGGTCTACTTGTTGATACTCATTATCATCGAATCTTTCAATGAAGTTATTCAGGAATTGCTCTTTCATCATACCAGCAGTCTCCTTAATACCTTTTTCTTTCAAGAATCCTTCCATTACATCTCTTCCAATAGTTGGTATACGTAATCCTGGGCGTTGAGATGGAAGTTTAATTTCTTCTTGAGACTTGAGATAATTTAGAACAATAGTTTCATACAACTGCTTTAACGGATAGTCTTCTGATCCTTCTTTAATGGAAAGGATTGCTTTACCCTCCTTAGTCCAAGGAGCTATAAAAGAAATACCTTCACTCGTATCCTTATTAAAGGAGGCTTTATCTAGGATAGGATCAAATTTATCTCTAATAGAACCTGGGTTCTTTCCCTTCTTTTTTAACCACTTGTCATAATCATCAAGAGCCTTATTTACACCAGTTGAAGTATACTCTATTGTTACTCGTCTGTTGCTACCTAAATTAACAGTAGTCTTCTGCTGTACTTTATCAAATTTGTATAATTCCTCTTGAGTCTTACGATACGCTTCCATATCAATTTCAGCATAACGTTGAGCAAATGCTTTAACAGTGTCATCATTCACTTCAATAAATGGAGTTAACCATCTAGCTATATAGCTTACATCACCATTTGCTACTTTAAGGGAATCTACTACCTCTTCAAAGCTCTGACCTTGACGAATATTATCTTTAATGAAACTAGCTACTCTATATGGAATAAGGTGCTCTAATTTTAGTCGTAAATCAGACACTTCACCTCTTAGATTATTTACTTCAGTGATAAATTGCTTGATATCACCAGTCTTACCCACATACGCATCTGGGTTGGTCTTAGCATCTTTCAGTAACTCGTCAAGTAAATTGTATGATAGTAATTGATCATACATTGGAGCTATTAATTTAGCATTCAACTTCTCTGGAGTCTTATCCATCAAGTCATAGATAGATTTAAGCTTAGCTATTTCCTTATTGACATACACTAAGTATCTGACTGCCATTGCAGACTCGTTCTTCTTAGCTAGTTCTTTGAGTACTTTTAATTCAGCTTCAGTTTCTATAGCAGATTCTTTACCTCTTCTTCTCTTTAATTCTCTAACTCTAGAGTCCAGAGAAGATAACATGCTTTCAAAAATAGTTAACTGCTTTTTACCTGGTTTTTTATTTTCAGGTTTACCCAGTACTCCACTACTTCTTTCTAGTTTTTCTCCTTGTGAAATAACTTCATACCTTTGTTCTATAAGTTTATCGTAGGAGTCTTTCATTCCTAATACCTTGCGTATTGAACGAATAATTCTACTCCACAAGTCGGCCCCTCTAAGTTTCTGTCTAAAGGCTTCATTTGAAGCTAACTCAGCTATAAATTCAAATTTATTTTCAGTATAGTAGACTATACCTAATTTTTGTCTAGCTTCTTCTAATACTCTACTTAAATTTGTGTTGAAGTTTTTCTCCAATTCAGTCTGTGGATTCTTTAACACACCTACTGTGAATGCATGTTCCAATTCATGATGTATTACAGCCCTAGCACTTGCTTGAGAATCTATGGAATTAGTGTTAGGGTTTATTTTAACTACTGAACTAACAAGATTACCATTATTTGTGATGACTTCATATCTACCCATAAAACCCAACATATCATCTGCAGTAACATCTATTTTAGCGTCTATTTTAGATACGTTATCAAGTAAATGTTGTAATGCTTGCCTGTTTTCTGGATTAGTTTCATCTTTAATAAGATGTTCAAGTACAGTTTTAGGATCATTGCTTTGGTTAGGTAGATAGTACTCTATAAATGGATTTGTAGCTATTATATCACTATCTGACAAAGCAGGTTGATTGAATTTCTGTACTTCCCCTTGAGCTTTTAAAATGATTCTAGAAGTCTCTACAGCTCTTTCCATTGGTGACGTAATAATCATTGGGATCTGGAATATAGCTAGTGCCTTAGCTGCAGTTTCAGCCTGCTTTATACCTTTCTGAGTAAGCTGAGCTGATGGAGTTCTAAACACTTTAGCTACATTATCTGTGGTTTCACCATGCCTAACCACAAATAATTTTCCTTTACTAGTCTTAATTGTAAAGTGTGAACCAGTTGCTACTGTGTTATCCTGTTTGGTATATTTTATTCTCTGCTCTTTATTTAGAGAATCTGGCCTACCTTCTTGATCCCATACTTTAATAATTCCAAATACAGCATTGTGAGTTACTATAACACTGTTATTTGCAGCATTCTTAGTTAAATCTTTCATTAGAGAAATTACACGATCAGAAGCTTCTTCAAATGTCTCACCACCATTAACCATTCCTTTTTCAGGAAAATTAATCATGTTGTTGTGAAGGTTATCATTTTCTTGATCGGTTTGAGGTTTACCTTCTAAAGTACCTAGCTCAAAAGTTCTTAGCCTATTCTCAACTTGTAGTCTAGGATCAGTAGTTTTTAGTTCTTCATCTTTACGTACAATAGCATTCTTCCAGGGATTAGGAGAGCCATCATCTTTGTTTACTGGATTTCTTGAAAGATTTCTTCCATCTGTTGATACTTCATAAAAGTTATCTCCACCAGCACTTTGTAATTGTTTATAGGAATATGGATTGGCTGGTGATTGTTCATACAATCTTCCTTTTACAATAGCGAATCTAGGTAATACCTCAGCCTGCTTGTATTCCTTACTAATTTGAAAAGCTTGAAGTATACCTTTATCATCCATTACCCTACTTGATTTTATGATAGATTGTGATCTACCATTAGAGGTAATAAAGAATTGAGGGAAGAACTTAATCTTTTTGTAATTATGTCTAACAAAATTAAGTAGTAGACCTTCATTGTCAATACTAGAATTTCTATTGTCTTCCCAATAATTAGCCAATCCAGTTGTTTTCCAGATATCAGTTGGAATCAAGTCTGCAAATGAAGTAGGACTGTAATTAAAAGCAGACGTATAAATTGCATATCTAATTAAATCGTGGGCTAAGGTTCTAACTTCCTCTGATTTAGCATTAAGCAAATCATTCCAAGCCAATACTAGATCGCTATTGTTATCATCTGTAACATTATTTACAGTTAACATAGCTAACTTATCGTTATTCGAGAAAGTTTGAATTTGTATACTAGCTAGTAGTTTATTCTGTATCATTCCTTGTTCATTGAACAGTCCAGGATGATTCTTCTTAGCGTTCTTCATAAACTTGCTAAAGTACTCAACAATAGTGTTTCCTGGCTCTGTAAATCTCCACCTAGAAGTATATGGCTCTTTAGTAGGTGATACTTTACCAAGTGCAAGGGACAGCGCTGAGTCGTGCTGTAATTTATAGAAGTGTATAAACTTGTTAATTTTCGTTAGCAAATCTTTGTTAGTCTTACGTAAAGTAAGAGCTTCAAGAATATAATCCCTAGCTGCTTGGTAGTGAATATTAGTACTAGGGAATATCTCATTTGCTAATACAAGTGGTTTCTCTAAGCTATACTCATGGAAGGCAGCAATTCTCTTAGCATTAGTTGGAGCTTTCTCCATACTAAATACTCTAGGATCAATATAGAAGTTGTTATCTGTGTTAGTAGACTCCATTACTTGTTGAGCCATAACTTGTAACGATTCTATGGATGATGTATCTCCAAAAGTATCTAAGCTAAGCACATTCGTGAAGTTAGACAACAATTTACCTGCTTGCAATAAGTTACCTAGTTCAAGAAGTACAGCCGCATCGTGTATAGGATTCTCACCTACTTTAGAAGTTAACGCTTGACTAAGAGCATCTAAGCTAAGTGTAGGTCTACTTCCTTGCTTACGTAAATTGTTGATGACACTACCCACTTCTGGATGAGCTTCTAAGAAGCTTTCAGTAGCAGCTAAATCGTCTTCATTTTCTTTTATATAGTTACTAGACCATTCTCTGACTACAGGCTGCATGAAGAAGTCTGTAACAGTTCTAAGATCATAACCAAGCATCACTAATGTCTCTGCTGGAGAAAGAAGTTTCTTGGTAATATTGAAAATAGCTAACAATGGCGTTTTAGCCGCATCAAGTGCTGCCTGCTGTATTTCTCCTAAGTTCTCAGATATTAAACTACCATCTTGAGAAGTCATATGACCAAATCTAAGAGGTCCTTTACGAGCTATCTTAATATCAAATAGAGGATTTATTTGTATTGCTTCTTCACCAAGCATCTGAATAACACTATGTGCGGTAGCTGCTCTAGAAGCACCACCAACTTTTACCTTCTCTTCTCTATTCTTTGTTTGAGCTTTAATATCGGCTTCTAGAGTGAAGGGTGATTGATTTGTCTCTGAAGTTAAGATACCACGTTTGGTATAGTTGTCTTTAATTGCTTCTAAGCGAGCAGTTGATAATGGTGTTAGCATTGCGTTCAAATGCTCTTTGTTTGTCAATACTGACCAATAGATATTAAATAACTTAGTATCTACGTGAGCCTTATCTATTTTACCATCCTTGGTTACTCTACGTAGTAACTGTGTTTTATCCACATCAAAGTCCAAACCCATTTGTAGAGTAGTTTCACCAGGGATCATGACTATATTATTCATGGTCTTAGGTAAGATCATAGCCACACGAACTGGTAGCATCGAACTCTTATTGGAAGTTGGAATACGATAAGCGATGTACTGTAACGCTTCTTGTTGGTTATTATTTAATTTATCCCATATCACTCTACCTGTAGGCGAGATATGTTCGCCATAACGTAATCCAAATTCACTTGGATTGATAGCAATACCGATTTCAGCTTCGACTAGCTGTCCATTTTCATTACGTACATATCTAAGTTCATCACTCTTCTGTACTCCAAAATCGGCTAAATTTACAGCTGTGTAACCAGTACTCTTTTGACTAGTAACGTACTTATCAAACAACTTAACAATGATTCCTTCAAATGGCTTAGTAATTTGAGGGAAGGAAAGAGGCATATTAAACTCTATACCCTTTAGTTGAGATAGGGTTAAATTAATAGCATCTTTATAATTATCATTTAGATCTCTCTGGTTTAACTCTTGTTTAAGGACTAACTGAAGTTTCTGTAACTGCTCAATCTTCTTATTAGGATTGTTTGAGAACTTGAAATCATCTCCCATTCCTAGTAAATCCTTAAGCTTAGTTACTCCATTCTCTAGTTTTTCTACCCAAAGTTTATTATAATCAGCTTTCAAGTCAACTCCAGAGATCTTAGTATCATTAAGGCTATAGTCTGTCTTATCCTGTACATCACCCATAATAAGTTTATGTAACTGTGTACCTGAAGTTTCTTCCTTCTTTTTAGAAGGCATAAACTGAGGAAAACGAATATCATCTAAACTTACTCTTCTTTTCTGCCAAGCTTCTGCAGGTTGAGTCATATCAAGAACTCCATAGCTGCCTACTTTTACAGCATCTTCAGCCGATAGTACATCAAAGCCATTACCTAGCATATAATCGTGCAGTTCTTTGTAGCCTTGATGAGTATTAGCTAATTCAGGTAAAATAGGGGTAATAGAATCCTTAAACTGTTCCTTTAATAGCATTCTCTTACCATTAGGTAAGTCAATAAATCTATCGTTATACTGGAATGGTTTAAGAGGTTGTAGATCTAAATTGAATAGAATACCATTAAGATCTTTGGCTTCCTGTTCAGTAATTTCTCCAAGTAGAGTTAACTTCTTTATCTGTTGTCTAGCTGGCTCATTGTACTTCCAAGCTACCTGATAGATTTTCTCATGAGTAAAGTCATTCCATAAGCCAAGAGCTTTAGCTAGGGTCCTATAACCATGAATGGTGGATAAGGATTGTGCATCTGTCTTATTAACACCTCTCTTATAATTATTAGCTACAGAGTCAGACAAACCCAGTTCTTTAAGGCTATTAATCTCAGGCAATTCAATCTTCTTCTGTGCTGGATAAATACCTCTTACTATACTAGTTTCCTTATCAGTATAAGCTTTGTAACCTGGAGTTACTAGCTGGTACATACGCTTAAAATAGTCATCTACACCTGGTTTATAGAATGCCAAATCTCCCATGAAGACTTTAGACATTTCCAGTCTGTATGCTGTGTCATTGTAGAAGAACTCTTTCAAGAATTTAGCTGGGGTACCATAAAGATTGATTATATCTTTTGGAATACGAGTGTTGGAGATATTAACTACTCTACCACTCTTTCTATTCACCCTAATGATATCATTTGATTCAAGAAGGTTCAAGAATGAATCGTACTTTTGGTCAATCCAATTATTGATGACTTGCTCTTGTTTAGCCTTAGCAGTTTTATAGTTGTCTGCAGATATCTCACCATTAGATAATGAATCTGCTAATCCTTCTATCTCATTTAGCTCAGGTAAGTAAATGAATTTAGTAGCATTCTTAAGATTGTTTATTTCTTGTGGAAGTGGATTATTACCTACCCTAGGTTTACCGAGACTATCTTTGATATTCTGTATTCTAGAAATCTCATTAAGTACAGTATTAGCTAAAACTTTTTTCAGGAATGCATACGCTTCATCTCCTCTCTTCTTAGGAAGATTCATCATAGGATCTTTAGCTTTATTAGCAGGAGTACCTATAAAGATTGAAGCATACTCTGACTTATCATTGTGAGTTTCATTATTAAAATAAGACACCAGTCGTGAGACTAATGAGTCAATCTCACTTCTATCTCCAAACATCTTTGCATCACTATCTTTATCACGAATGGCAGAGAGTAAGCTAAATCTGATTTTGCTTAGTTGCTTTCCTCTAATAGCTTGTTTAAGAGTAGCTATGAATTGATTATCTTTATAGAATTCATCTTGTTCTAAGGTATTAACCCATTCATTTAGCTTATCAGGACTATTTAATAAACTAGCAAACTCACTCAAATAAGATGGTAGATTTATTGGATATTCCAAGTCACCATTCTCATTCAGATATGCCCCAGTCTTAACTGAATCATAATAGATAGCTGATGCTTTAGCTAATTTTTCAAGCACGTTAGTCTTACCATCAAATGGAGAGCTGACTTGTATATCACTATTAAAAGTGTTGATTAAAGCCTCCAAGCTAGCGCTGTTTTCACCAAATACTAAACTCTTAAGTTTTAATTCACGTGCTTTAGCTTGTTGTACAGCTTTAACATATTGAGTGTCTAGTGACTGTAGTTCAGCAATAAGACCATCTGGAAGCGTTACTCCAAGTTCTTTTAATATTGTTTGGAATTGACTAAGTAACGGTTCAAACGCTATTGTATTTTGTTTAGCCTTGAGGCTAGCAAAGTCAGTAGCTATTTTTTTAGCTTTAGTAGTCAGTTCACCAGTAGGAGTAATAAGGTTCACTCTTTCTGCTTCTGACCTCCAGTTATTTAGAATAGTACGAAATACAGAATTACGGTTAGCATCTATGAATCTAGAAGTATATACCCTAGTAGTTTCTTGACCGTCTGGCCCACGCTCAGCTACAGGTACAAACACTTCTTTCTCCTGAAGTAGAATAGTCTTCTTGTCATTACTATCCCTACGATATTTAACCATCACTTCAGTGAAAGTTTGATTATCTCCTGAAGATTTAACTTCATCAAGTTTATTGAGAATTACTCTAGCTATTGGGTTAAGCTTAGCTAAACTTTGTAGCCTCTCATAAGGGTCAATAGCATCACTTAGCTTAAGTGCCAACATTGCATCTGCAGATCTGAAATCAAGAGGTTTTATATCTCCAAATAGCGTCTTTTGACTATCTATTACTTGCCCCTTAGAATCTACAACTGGGGATGGAATAGAATGCAACAATAATCTAACTCTATTTGAAATAGAGGAAGATGGGTTGATCAAACTTGAGTCTACGTCATAGATTCTCTCTGCTTCATCTTGCTCCTGAGCTTCTACTTTGTCTAGATCATACTTGACTACAAATCCTAGGTCACTGAATACCTGTAATAGCTTACTTTTAAATCCATCTTCTTTAATAGGTCCATAAGTTATATCATCCCAAGATCCTTGATATTTCTCATATCCAGGAGTCTTAGTTACTCCCATTGCATTTAAGGTCATTAACTGTAGTGTCTGCTCTTTATTTCGCTTATCTCCTACAGCTTCTAAATTCTGTGCTAGTCTAGCATAATAGTCCTTAACTTGATCAAGAATTTTAGTTAGATTAATACTATTACTCAAGAACTTAGTTACATCACTCACCTGCTTTAAACCTTCTGAAGCAATCGCGATAGCTTTACTTCTAGCTGAAATAAGAGCTTCTTGTTCATAACGAGAAGAAATAAAGCCAGGTAATCTTTTATTAAGAATTTGATCTGGATCAACTAACTTTGATCTATTCTCATAAAGTGTCTTTCTATCTTCAATAGATAGATTAGGCGTATCTATCTTTTCAAATAGTTTTTGAATCTCTGTCTTATAGCCTAACAATTTCTTAATGAATTGAAGAATACGAGAGAAGAAGCTTTTAGTTCTAGAAACCTCTGGAAGATACTTGCCATCTGAGAGTTTATATCTCTCAAAATCTTCCATAATTTTTTCTTCAAGATAGTTGTCCTTTAGCTCCCCATAAATCTTTTTAGCTTCTTTAAGTATCTTTTCACGCTCAAGTTTTGTAATTAACTTATTCTTTGGATCAAATACAAAGTGCCCAGCTTCATGATAAGTCGTTCCTTCTGGAGCATACTGAGCTAGAGTTACCAATGCATTGTAATAACTACCAAAAGCTTCTACTCCATTAGCACCAATAAACTTATCTACACCTATCGCAATATCCAAGAACTCTTCTCCGTAGTTATTCTTAAACCATTGAAGTTCTTTCTCTCCTATTACATTGAAGGTAGTATTCTCAAATGAGAAATGTTTATACTTAGGACCAAACTCTTCTTCTATTTCTTCTGGAGATATTGGAGTTGTAGGGCCTAACTCTATTGGTGCGCTAGGTGGAGGTGTTTGTTCCACTTTTTCTAGCTCTTCAGTCTGAGGATCTATGTCAGTCTTAATATCTTTAGGCGAAGAGTCCAGGTATACCGTTGTTGAGCCATAAGAGAAAGAATTATCTTGACCAAATCCAATTGTGTTCGATCCTCGCAAGTATGTCTGTACTGTATTAGTGGCCTTCAAGAAATCATAATAGTTCGTGTATTCTTGGTTAGTCACTGGATCAGTATAAAGAGCTTCTTTATTTACTTGATCAAAATCTACTTGTCTACTTTGAGAGTCAATCAATGAATTCATAGTAGACAAAATACTAGCATACTGTTCTGGAGTTCTTACTTCCTTACGCTTAGCATATTTACCTTCTACAATAGCATGGAATGTAATACTGGCAGGTTTATTAGATAGGAAATTTTGAATATCGTTTCCTTCTAACGTGGTCCATACCCTATTCCCTGTCTGACTAGACTTAAGTGGAATACCTAACGTATACTTACCAGTACCACTCTTAAACAATGTTATTCTGTTATTTTTAGTAGCTTTAGGTAACGTGAATAGATCTGGAGTTTTAGCGGCACCTTTCTTATCTTTAGCAATAAAGTATCCTGTTGATAACTCAGGAAAGTACATTACTTTTTTAAGATTAGTAAAGTCATTACTTTTGAATGAGGAGGCTAGATTGTCTTTAACGTATTTAGTTTCTTCAGGAGTCATTTGACGATAAGTCAATGTCTCCATGCGATAACTTCCATCTGGTGCTGTCCTGGCTACTATAGTTGATCCTATTAAATTCTCCGCATCTTTTGCATAGTTTAACATTAACTCATCTAACTTATCCTGAGTTTGTTTAGGTAGAGAAACTATATTGTCACCTTTAAATGTAAAGTGCCCTTGATGATCTACGATACCTAAGATTGCTCCATGAGGAAGTTTAACGTAGTTATCTCCCATGTAATCATGCTCTAATACAGAGATAGACTGGAGGTTAGTACCTCGTTTAACTGTACCTATATTCTTTGCTTGTATAGTAGTTACTAATTCATTAGGCCCCCATACTGTGATTTGTTGTCTAAGACGTAAGTTACTTGCTTGTTGCGCTGGTGATAAGTTTGGACTATCTGCAGAGTCTAATTGGAACAAAGGCTTATCACCTATTTTATGTCCATTTTTATCTACTTGATAAACATTGATTACTGAATTTAAATCAGAAGTTGGTTTAAATCCTTTAGTGATTGTGTAGGGAAAGCTATCTTCTCTAACTAATAGAACTTTATCTCCTACTTTGATTTGTGGTGTATTAATCAGCAGTACTCCATTCTCATCTGTAGCAAATATCTTATGTGCAGGAACTAAGCTTCCATCTGCAGCAAAGTATTGTTGCTCTATAGGAAACCCAAGAGGGTCCCTATCTTCTACCCAATTACCGTCTTTATCCTTATGTGACTGATATTCTTTTAGCCAAGATTTGGCTGTGCTTTCTTCAAGTTGTGTATTACGTACTCTTTCTTTGGTTTTAGCTTTACTGGTAACTGCTTTCTGTTTAGGAGTTGGTTTCTCTACTTCTAGCTGTGACAATATCTCATTACCAATACCAAAGCTAGCTGCAGTCTTTTGTACTTCAGAAGGTTCTAGAGACGCTTCAGGATTTGGTTCTAGCATGTCTGGAGTAATATCTTCAGGAGATTGCTCCATCATTTCAGGACTAAAGTTTTCTGGTGTAGGTAGTACTTCTTGTGGAAGTTCTTCTAACTTACTCAACTCACTGTCTACTGTAGCTTTGTTGTTATCTTTCTGTTCTTCTACAATTTGGTTTAGTTTCTCCCCCAGCTGTTGCTGTACTTGGGGATCTGTAACTGTACTTTGAGCTTGTTTGATCTCAGTCGCTGTAACGTTAGGTTTGTTTATAGCAGCTTTGGCTACCTCATTAGCAGTCTTCTGTGCTTTCTCTGCAGACAATTGAGCAACACCTTCTGGTGTAGAGTATTTAGCTATCTTATTCTTAAGTTGTCTAACATGACTGTTATTAAGTGCTATTTGCTTGTTAAGCAGTACAAGTTCCTTATCTTTAGGTGTTATTAATTGTGTTTCTAAATCTCTTCTTAAATCTTTGTTTGGTTCAAGAGCAGTCAGGTTATCTTGAAACTTATTAGCTAACATTTGTGCTAATGGAGCATATGCAGGTTCTTTAGTAGCTAATTCTTTGATAGCTTCTAAATTAATTTTTTCTTTCTTCAGAGTAAGTAAGTTCTCTGGTAAACCTAGTTTAGGGAGTGTGTTATATTGCTCGTTTAATTTACCTTCTAGTTCTTTACCTAACCTAGTGCTTCTCATTACATCATAATGATCAGCTACTGCAGTAGATTGTAAGTCTTTAGGAATCTTAGAATCTTTAATCTGAGAGTTGATATTGACAAGTTCTGTCAATTCATCCTTATGCTGATCCAGATCACGTCTTGTATCTGGCTCTAAATCTGGAACCTTCTTAAGCTCTTCTACAGTATCTATCCACTTATCTAGTTTACCATTAGCTAAGTGTTGTAAAGCATTATTAGCTAATCTATCACTATCTATCTTCTTAGAAGTACCAAAGTCATTCATTAGATTAGCTCTTTCTTTAGCTAGTGAATCTATAATATCTGACTTCTGCTTACGGAGCATATCAGCTCCTTTTTGTACTGCAGGACCAACGCCACCGAAGACGCCACCACCAACTGCCCCTAATGCTACGTTAGTTTTAAATTCATCACTAGTTATGTAATCTGATAATCTTTGATTCCAGAACTCATCACCAAAATATCCGTGTCCTTTATTAGCACCAGCTTTCTTAGCTTCTTCAGAGAATACATACTGTAATCCTTCTTCAGCTCCTTCTGAAATCATTTGACCAGCTGTTTCACCAGCGATACCTAGTAATGATTTTGCTTTAGCTGCCTTACCAAAACCTTTGAGAATAGAGTTATATTGATACAGATCCTGTATTGCTAGTATCCAGTTAGTATTAAATGTACGTGATGCAGCTTGTCCAGCTAATTCCCTAGCTTGTTCATCGGGCATTCTTTGTTGTAAGTATTGCTTGTAGCCGTCTTGGAAAACTTGATTAGCTTCCATAGTGGATTCGGCATAACGAGAAGTTAGTGTAGCTGCTACTAGTTCACTACCCGCTTGTGCTGCTTCACCAAATTTAAATCCAGCTGCAGCCATTTTACCCGCTTTGCCTGCAACTGCTCCTGGAATAAGAAGGGATAGTACTGAACTGATAACATCTGGTGAATTAGAAGTCCAGAAACTTCTAGAACCTGGGGAGAAAGTTTCCTGACCCTCTTTAGAGCGATAAATAGGAGCTGCTTCTTTGACATTCTCTTTAGCTTCTCTCATTGCCTTTGCAAGCCAGTTATCATATTCCTGCTCACTACCTTGTATCTTATCCTTTAGTTGTTCAAGGTCAGCAAGATAGGAAGCAGATTCAATGGTGCCCAATACAGCTCCACTGAGCGATTGTGCTGCCCAATTAGTAAATGTGTGAGCTAGTCCTTGATTCTCATTTAGGTATGCTTCTACTCCAGATGGATCTCCAGGAGTACCTGGTATATAGTTGAGTCCTAAGTTAGATCCATTGTAAGGTGTATTTACTGGACTTGACTCTCCTCCAGCTAGGCGTATATTTGTGTATTGTTTATCTTTACCGTCTGACATAATTAGTCTTTGTAGGATAGAGAGATATTATTTTCGTGTAAGAATTGACCTAAGCCTTGTGGTGTAACAACTTCTAATTGATCACCATTTTTATATTCCATTAGTGGTCCGTTAATGTAAGATAAGATTGTATTAGCTTGCTCAGGATGAGTTGTTGCAGTTTGAAGTAAATACCTAGCTGCTTTTTCTTTTTGTTTACCAACTAGTATTCTAGCTTCACCACCGCCTTTTACTGGAATAAATACCCCAGGCTTTGAAATAGCTTTATTGTACACAACGTTTGTATTCTTCCTTGCATTATCTATTTCAGCTGGATTAGACATATAGAATGTGGTAGCATTTCCATCTTTGTCTTTACCTGTCACTGAGTGTAGAGTACTTGCTGCGTCATCTTCTTTGATTAAACCAGCATCTACGTTAATTGGAGATAGTGTGTTACCATACTGGAATTTATCAGGATCTCCACCAGTTAATTTTGCCCAGTCACTGTTTACTTTCCCATTATTATCTAACATGTTGTATTTCTTGCCGTTCATGTCATAATAATTCAAATTCTGTGGACTACGTTTAAGTAAGTTGTCATAGAATGGTAGCATCTTATTATCTACTACTGCAGTAGCTTGAGCATTGCTGAGAATTGGTTGATAGAACTCATCAAAGAACTTCTCTATTACTTTCTTCCCTTCAGTTCTATTTGATTTCAATTTTGAAACTTCAGCTTCGGGTAATCCATAAGCTTCAGCAGCTGATTGCAGTAAATCCTCATAATTCTTATTAGCAGCTTGTTTTTCTTGTGGTGTGGCTTGTTTAGCACCATCTGGTTTAAATCCTAGCATTGAAGCAATTGCTTTACCTTTGGCTTCTTCAGGATCACTATATTCTCCTGCTTTTGGTAACTCAAAGTCCCAAGGCAGATTAGCTCTAATAGCCTCCTTCTTCACTGCTGGACTTAGTACTGGTCTTAATGATGGAGTATCAGCCCCACCTCCTCCACCTCCTGTACCACTAAGCTGATGATAGTGTTTATCTAGTTGGTGATAGGTTCCAATCAATCCATAATTAAACAAGTCTTCTCTTTGAGCTTCATCATCTTTGCCAAAGAATTCCTTTTGTTGTTCATAGGCTGATGTATTCTTATAAGCTGTAAATAGCCTTTCTTTAAGGGCTTTGATCTTCTGTGGTGTAATACCAGATGCACTAGCTTCTTCTAAGAATTTAGGGATATCCATTTCACCATTATCCATCTTATATTTAGCATTCTGGAATCGTATCTTACCAGTCTCTGTTAAACCTTCAGCTACCCATTTGTCAGGTTTGATTTCGTCTGTAATACGTTTGTAGTCTATGGTTGGATCTAAGTAAGGTGAAATCTTAGGAGTAAATGGTTTAGAGTAGAGTGGATTAAGCACTTGATTTCCTTCTTCATCTTTGATGTATGGACTAGCTTTAGCTATGTTGTCCAATTCATGTTTATGATACACCGCTTCTCTACCAGTCTTCTGAGCTATATCCTGTATTGTTTTCTGGGCTTCTCCATATTGTTTAGCAATTGCTTGACTACGGATCAAACCCTCATCTCCTAAGAATGCATTACGCAAAGCAAGAATCTTGGCTGTAGAATTTTCAGCTCCAGACTTTGCCATACTCTGCAATTGTTCGTGGATTTGACCTACTTGGTCTGCAATATAATCCCTAGCTCCAGGAAGAGCACTAGACTGCATTTGTTTAAGTGCAAGTTCAATAGAACTAGCATCAGCAATATTCCTATAGTGTCGTTCTTGTAAAGCTTGATTAGTTTGAAGGACTGTATCTAAAGGACTTCCAGCATAAGTAGGCTGAAAGGAACCTTGATCTAAATTAAATGATGAATAGTCAGGCATAAAAACCCAAATTATATTTTTGACAAATTTACTGAATTTTGTTGAAATAAAAAAGGAATCAGTAAGATTCCTTTGTATTGAGTTTGTTTAAGTACAGCCTATTTGTGGTGCCATTTCTTAGCATTCTGAGCAAATACTTTACGTTTCTTAACTGCAGCGCTATCTGTGGATTTCACTTTAAGTTTAGAAGCGGGAATCTTCTTTCCTTTAGCTACTCCTAAATTCTTGTGTAGCAATCCTCTATGTGATTTCTTAATATGAATTGATCCACCGTCTTTCATAGGTTCTTTAGGCATAAACTTATCATAATCAGACTTCATTCGCTGATCTGACTTCTCATAAGCTCTTCTGTTTATTCCTGAATCTTCAAATTGTTTCTGTGAATAACCAAATTTGAACCTATCTAAATCTTGTAAATTAGCTTCTCTTACTCTTCCTAGTACTTTACCTGCTAGATTTGACACATTCTCGGTAGTTAATTTCTGTTGTAAATTAGAGAAATCAGCCTGTCCTTGTCTGAATTGATTAAGTCTATCAGTATTTCTAGCTCCAATAGGCACATTAAGAGATGCTTCTCTACCTTGAATTTCAGCATTTAAAGCCTGATTTTGACCGTAAACTTGGTTCTTAGCAGCTATTTTCTTAGCTAATACATTACCATAAGCAGAAGCCAAATCCCCAGCCTGAGCTGTATTATTCTTTATAAGCTGGTTTGTAGCTCCACCTTCACGTTCTATCTCAGCTAATTGCGCATCTGGTCTTACCCTATCTAGTTGTTTAGACTGCTCTAGAATAGGGCTTACAGGGCCTTTTAAATTGCGCTGGGCGAACGCAGACACTACATTGGGTACAAAGGTAGCCAAATTAGCTGCAGTCTCTCTAGCGTTGATTTTAGGGGCTTTAAACTTGGATTTAGAGACTGAAGAGGAAGTAGGAGCTTTGGCTGTAAAAGTACCAGCTTCCCTAGCTCTAGATAAGAAATCTTTACTAAGTTCATCACGCATGTCTCCACCGTCTGCAAATGCCTTACGTCTTAATCTTTGTTGTGAGGTGATCATTACTCTATCTTCAGGAGGGACATAACCACCCTCTAAAAAGGACATCTTGTTCCTTACATCCTCTTCTTCAGTTAGTCTTACTTTAGGTTCTAAGTGTTTTGATGTAGCTCTAGGACCTATTTCTACTGAATCATTAGGTTTACGCTTATAACTTTCAGGTCTATAAGTACCTCCTGCTGCCATTGATTTTACTTTCTCTTTAGGTTTTCTAGCCATGAGGTCTTTATTTTCTTCTTGATGTTGAAATAGAGCATCTAATTTACTATCAATGTGTTTGTTTGCAGCTGAGAATCTAGGGTTCTTACTCTTTTGTTTTTCCAACTTTTTAGCTTCTTTTGCATACCCTAATTCTTCAGAGAATACACGATTCTTATTATCTATGATCTCTCCATCATCTACGAAAGCATTTTCTAGTTCAACTGAGTCTTGTTGAGATGGTTCATCAGCCTCTACCTCTACTGCAGTTGGTGATACAGAGCGTAAACTACCACCGTCTAATACATTTAATTTTGAAGCTAGGGCTTTACCACCTTTCTTTAATCCCATTTTACTATGCGCTACTGTTTCTCCAGTCACTGTGTGAAACTGTACTGGTTTTGCCTTCTTGATAATCAAATCCTGCAAAGAAGACGGATTAGCTTGAGGATTACCAAAATAAGTTTCATCATCTGGATTTACTCCAGTGGGAATAGCATGACCAAAATATTTATTGAAATTTTGATAGCTACCTTTTAGCATAGTTCCTCTTCCTAAGCTGTCTAATACTCCTTGGCTCTTCCAAGATTCTCTAGTAAATGGATAGAAAGGATTTTTCTTTTTATCCTCATCTCCTGTAATTGGCGGATCTCCACCTAGAACATAGCCACCTTTCTTTAATTTAGCATTAGCTATTAGAGAAGGGTTGATAGCTGCATTAGCTGCAGCGTTATTCTGTAATGCTGCTTGTTTACGTCTACTACCTTTATCTGCCCAAGAAGCAGGACCTAAGAAAATAGACTTAGCCCAGTCTCCAGCATTCTGATTCCCTTTAGCCCATCCAAATGGGTCAATAGCTTCAGCAGCTGTGTTCCTGTTTGAATTAAGAGCATTACCTCTTACTGCTTTAGATGTAGCAATACCAGTTTCAGCTAATGCTCCAAAGAGTGGATTGACTGCTCCTGCAGCCTGTACACCCATTTTATCTATTTGATTAGCACTAGGATCTTCTCCAGGTACTGGTTGTCTAGTTTCACCTAATTGTGTACCAAAAGCAGCCTTCTGTTTATTCTTTGTCTTATACTTGAATTTTTCGTACAAGTCTGTGGTCTTTGCCTTCTTACCTTTATTCTTTTTCATTATTTTGCTACAGGTTCAAATTCTACTTCACCTTCTATGAATATACAACGATTATTTGCTGTATTGTCATATTCGAATCTGCAAATTACGAATTTATCTATAAATCTGCGTTTATTGTACCAAGGACTGTATGTATTGAGCTTTGTAGGATCAATGTTAAAGTTGGAATATAGTCCTAGTGTAAATCCAGTTGATTTAGCTATGTCACGTATATCATTGAAGTACCAGGTTCTATTAATACTTCTTACGTTACTAGCCCTCTGAGAATAGAAGGAATTGTTATAGTTCAACTGTATTCTTCCTGTAGTATGATCTAGTGTCCTAAAGGTGAGATGTGTAAAGCTAGTGGGGTAGTTTAATGTTTGATTATACTGTCCATTAACTTGTGTGTTAGGGTATAATTCTGTTATCCATCTAGCTCCAGTAAATAATTTATCACTAGCATCTGGATTACAAGGTACATCAATAAATGATGATGCTGGCGTATTGGAATAGAATACTCCTTTAGCTGCATTATTGGTTAATAGGTTGTGTATATAAACTTTGTTACCATTTACACCATAAAGTACACTGTCTACAGTTGTGAACATGTGATCTGGAATATAATCGTGGTAACAAATCCACTGTTTTTCAGTTGGATCATAACTTAATGTCCATGAAGTGGCTCCCTCTTTCTTAGATACAATAAGTCTATTGTTTCTTTCATCAAACCCAGAAGTATAACCATTACTTACCCACGCCTCTGTTCCTTGATTAGCTTGCGCTAATTTGAAATTTTTAAAGAAGTTACGTTGTCCGTTGTAAGAGATTTCCTCTAATGAGCCTGTATATAAAAACGCTTTACCTTGAATGTCATCTACAAAGAAGTAGCCAGCTTTAGTTAAACGGCAAGCTTGCTTATGTTGAGTACCAGCATAACCAGACTTATTAGGTAACACTTCCTCTGGAGATATTCCAAAGATACTAGCCGATTGGATATAGATATTCTCAGTATTAGCTGCAGTAGCCATCTGCATATCTGTACGTGTACGAAATAGCGTGTACTGAGTATGAATCAATAGTTGTTTATTGTTTATTCCTTGCAAGTTGGTTATGTATCCTTTGTTTTTAGGCATCACATATCTATCTCCAGAAAGGAATGTTTTCCATGAGGTCACTTGGCTTTCTTCTGAACCAACTGGCGTAAATATAATTGTGTTGGGAAACTTAGTCTGATTAGTTACTCGTGGATCAAAGATAATTGGAGTATTGAGTTCATTGTGTGTAGAATAATCTACATTATAATTAATAGAATTAGGAAAATTACTTGCCAAATCTAATAAAGATATCTCACTGCTTCCTACACCATTATTGAATGGGTCAGATGGATTAACAAGTGTTAGCATAGATACGTTAACCATTGTTCTAGGATCTGTCTTAGGATAGTAATAGGTATCTATATTCCCTTGAGTTTGATATCTAAAATTCCAATTGTTGCGACTATAACCAATATAAGCATTCCACATGCGTAGACCTTCGAGAGTTGGTCTACCTATATTCCCTATTGGATTAGCGCACATTGGTGCAGCTGTCATGTAACTCATGTACGAGATGAATCCATCTCCACCTGTAAAGCTTCCTGACGTGGAGGAAGGAATTTGATATCCTTCTAACGGTACTACTGTCTGATTGCTAAAGCTGTTATGCACACTAGATAGAAGCAGATAATACATACCCACCATAGTGTCCACTTGATTAAAACCAAATCTATCAAATTGATTATCTTGACTGGTTTCACCTGTGCCTCTAGTTGCTACCTGTGTAAACGTAATAGCTGAAGTTGGTGAAAATCCAGGGGCCAGTGTGGCTACGTAGTTAGACTCATTATAAGCATTGCTATCTGCGCCATTAAGTGAATTTTGAGGTAAGTAAGCAAAGTTACTTAATCCTGCTATTGCGGTACTTCCACTGGTTCTTGTCGTACCTGTTACAGTAAAATCAATAACAGCCGAAGCAGTACCTCCACGTTGGTTCCCAGTTACTGTGATATTTCCTACAGTACCAAAACCGTTATATTGGTCTCCAGGAGCTGCATATTTTAAACTAGCACTACGTAACTTGTAAGCATAACTTACATAATTAGGAGCTGGTAGTGAACGATTATTCAAATAGTCAAGTGAATGACAACGTATTTTAGTTGTATCGGGAGTATCAAAACTTTGCCATCCAGAGTGTGTAGTTCCTATATACCAATTACCACCAGTATTCCAACTAGTACCTGGTTGTGCAGAAGTTTTAAATGCATAATGTAATAAATCTGAACCAGTAGTTAAACTATTATCTACAGATTTCTTAGCATAGAATATCTTCCATCGCTTAATTTGTGATTGGATTCCAGCTGGTATGACTACATTAGACACATTTAAAGTAAGTCTAGGTAATGTAGTTATACCAAAAGTAGAATCTCCAGAAAAAGTATTTTGACTTAAATAAGTCAAACTTGGCATTCTATGATGTCGTACATTTAAGCCGCGTAGATCTATGCCAGTACCATTATTGAAATCGCTAGTGTTTGGGTAGTTTTCATTTGAATTCTCCCAGTAACCCATTTGAGTAGTCAGAGAAGGTATTGTGTCTTCTACTTGAAATCTAGTGTAAGATAACCCATAGTTAGAAACTGCATCCTTTTCTCCAGTAAGTGGGGCACGTCCAGGAATATGATAACATCTCCAGCCACCTTTGTTTAATTCTACTCCTAGATATAACGCATAGACTTCTCCAGGCATAAAACTAGGTGGAGTTACATCTTTATAACTACCTACATTGGTTACTGCATTTAATAGTGTAGCAGACCAAGTTACCTGAATTCCTAATGCAGCTTGTTGTAGTGCTGGCATAGGATCAGCTGATAGATTGGCTAGAAATAATCTTCCAGCTAATTGAGTCAATGAACCTGCAGTAGCATAACTAGTAGTACTTGTGACTACACTATCAGTGGATACTGGAATATTAGCCTCACCACCAGTAAGGGTTGTATTAACTGTGCTTGAATTACTTATAGTTAATGCTTGAGCTGCAGTGAGTACTCCATTAGAGGAATACACATAACCGACTATTAAAGTATCATATCTAGTGTCACTACCTGTAAATGAAAGTGAAATACTTTTTGAAGTAGATGTTCCTCCAACTGCTCCATCATTATTTTGAAAGGAGGAGAGAATAGGGTCATCATTGATATAGAACACGTGATCATGGATGAACCAGTTGGTCTCAGCTAGATCTAATGTGTTTCTATACTTGGTTATAATTATGTAAGCTCCTGTCTTTAATGAACCACCTGTATCTTTTACTGCATAAGTAAGTAGTGCTGGGTTATTTATATCACGGAATAAGTTAAGTTCTTGTAGATTGCCTGTAGCAGGTGGATTGTCTATGTTAATTAGACGTGGAGTATTGAATTGATCATTCCAAGCAACAGTACGTTGATTATTCACATCTATTCTATACTCTATGTCTATGATTGGATGCGAAGTGGAGAAAGCTAATGCAGGATCATTATATACTATTGAATAAGTTAATACTTCTCCATTACGTATAACTAATCCTATTTCTGAATTCACATTATCTGTAGAGAAAACTACTATGTCTTTTCCTACATTCTCCATGCCAATAATAGTATATGGAGCAAGTGCTCCAGCATTCAAAAAACCATCTTCATTTTCTTTAGCACCCTGTAGATTACCAGAAGCTACTATATTTTTAGCAAAAGGATAGCATCCAAGAGGAGTGTCTTGTAATGCACAATCAGAAAATAAACCTTTTGCTAACTTCACTATTTAAATATGCTTAAAATTAAAACTATTCCTGCTCCTATTGCTCCACCCTCAAAAAAACCAATTACTCTTCTCCACTTTTCTTTTCGTAACTGCTTCTTTAGTGAATTTAATTCATCACCTTGTATCTGTATTGTTTGCTGTAATTTAGCCGCTATAACCTCATCGTTATGTACCACTAGCTTGTAATTACTAATCTGCATACGTTGTAAACTATCTGACTGCGCATAGACTTTCAATGTACTATCTTGTTTATTAACTACGTATGATAAATGATCTTTATAGATAAGTTCTTTAATAACTTTATCTAAAATAGAATCTGGTAGGTGTTGTGCTTGAGCGCTAAGGCTTAGAAGCATAACGATTAAGAATCCAAGTAACTTTTTCACTGGTGGTTAATGTGTCTATTGCCTTTAATCTTCTTTCTGTTCTAACTCCATCTGCAGCTATATCATATTGTAATTTTCTAATTACAACTGAATCTAGTCTGTATTGATGTGCTAGTGATGCGTTTGCTCTAAGTAAGCCTGAATTAAGTTCTTTTAAGCTGTCTACTTGATACTTTAGTTTTGCTTTCTGCTTATCTGTATTAACCAAAGTTGCACTAGTCATTTGCCTAGCAATATAGTGCCCTATTAATACACCTAGTACTATACAAAATACGATTACTATGAACTGATGCTTATACTTGTCCATCTTGCTTCTTTACAGTTAATCCTCCATATAAATGAGCGATTAAACCAGAGAATAGAATAGTTAATTTAAGCCACATAGGTACTACGTCAGATATTACTTGTGGTAACATTTGTAGATATTCACCTAAAGCTCCAATTAAACCTAATAATCCAAGAATTGGCCCTAGTTTAGTTTTGAGGAATGCACCTGTATCTGTGCACTCTGACTTCCATTTCTCTTTGAGACTCATATACTTTATTTTGATAATGTTTCAGGCTGTTCACTATTAACAAAGAAGTCGTCAGCAAACTGATCTGGTGGTATTAATCTTACGATACTTCTATAGAACTTAGCTGCTCCATCAAGCGAGTAATAACTTACTTCATTCATTGCTCTAGCTGCGTATTTCTCCCATTGTGCATCTGCATAATCATATTTGAATACTTTATGCTCATAGCCTGCCCCAATAAGCCTTCTAATGATATGCCACTCTAGGCAATATTTTACATTCTCATTATCTGGAATAAGTGGATAGCCCTCTTTGTCTGTTGGTAGAGCTAAATAATGCATTCTGACATGACCACTCTCAAAACTAGTTTGAATGTAATTACCATTTATTCTGTAGTAATTTCTAGCTCTTTCATTAGTTTGTGACTTTTGAATATCCTCACCAAAAATTGGTACTGAACTGCCTGGTTTAGTAGTTGGTGTACCATCTTGAGTTTGATGGTCAAAGGGGTTAACTTCAAATACACTTACTCTAGGTTCACCTGGATTAAATGATTCAGAGATTCCAATATGCCTAGCTGAAGACTGTTTAGTAAAGTCTGTAATATCGCCACCTTCTGGAAGTCTCATGCCATTTGCATCTTCCATAGCTAAAACATTTACAAACCCGCAAGGTAAAGAAACACAATGATTCTTCACGATTAGTTCATCTGGCTCTCCAGGACAACCTGTAGATGTAACCACTAATGAATTAGTTACTTGTATCAATCCCATACCCTCTGGAATCCATTCTAAGATGTCATCTTGATAAGATGAGGGTAGCCTGTAGCCTAGAGATCTAATGACTCTAGCTAGTATTTCTTTTGCTGATACAAGTTTATAATTAGGCATTATCCTTGAAATTTAAAACTATTTATTCTATTACGCCACCCAATTTCAAATTTCTTATTAGCTGGTCGTTTGATAATTATATCTGTAATAAACTTATTTCTAGCTTCCACAAGTTGATTAAAGAAATTCTGTTGATCTACTTTGTTTACACCATCTATAGTATTCTTCCCTACTACACCATCTGGAGTTAATCCTAATAATCTTTGAGGAATTCTTATTGCATCTACTCCTGAGTTATACAACCAATCTACTAGGAAATTAGCGATGGATTGATTTTTTATTTCATCGGCTCTCCACACATCCCAATAACCAACTTTTAGTACTATTCTAAAGTCTTCTTTAGTTAACAACTTTACGTCATTAACATCTACATCACCATCATGATCTTCATCAAAATGAAACTTCTCTGCAGTCCCTAACGTGATACCCAAATTCGTTGCTCCCCCCAAATCAGAGGGATCATTAACATAACCACCCTCAAATTTAAGTAGAATTGGAACTAATTTATTAATGTCTGCCATACTATTCGTTTACAGGGTATACAGGAGAATACACGTAATGTAGTGTTGGATTCAATCTGTTTGCTAATGCTAATTTACCTCTATTACCCAGCTTTTCTAAAGAGTTATCGTTTGCCTTCTTACTCTTATTACCAGTTGGTGTAAATTTATACACTGTCTGGTTCTTTACCCTACAAGCTCTTCTTTTACTCCAAGCCCATCTCAAATACCAAGAATCGGTGTAGAATATAATCCATTCTTCTCCTTCAGGATGATCTGGATCTTTTGGAGTAATACCAGCAGCTATTAATTCTGCTTTTCTTGTTTTACTCGCTCCCCAGTTAACTACTGGCTTGCGGTAATTACGATTTATCTTCTTTATAAATATATCTCCTAATCTATTACCTAAATTTAATATCTGGCCAAAAATGATTGTATCACTAGCCTTCTTATTAAATCTAGAGATCACCTCTTTAAACATCCAATATGGTATTTCAGAAGTTGGGCGTTTAGCTCTGTATAACTCATACATTTCTTTAGCCGAATGAGTTCTTGGAGCTACTATATTCTTTTTTCTTTGTTTGACTTGTTCAGTCATTATTGTTTAGGTTTTAATGGTTGTTGGTCTATTGTTACTTCACCCACCTGCCCAGTCATAATTCTTAATTCATTCTTAAAGACATCCTGTACCATTGTATTGATAATATCGTCTGGAATCTCATATTGATCTTCATCAGTATAGCAGGGTACATTATCGCACTTAAAATCATTCAATTGTCGTTGATCAGGCCATACACCACCGATATCAATGAACTCTTGCTCATCTGCATTATAGATATAGATATAGCCATTGATATAGACATATCTGGCTCTATGTTTAGTATATCTAGAGTAATGATTTATTACCCATAATTGGTCTGGTAGGACGTAAGTGTAAGCGCTCATTTTATCTGGGTCACCTACATAATCAAAAAAGTACTCATCCGTTCGTAAAGGTAGAGGAATGGGTTTACTAGTCCTTAACACTTTACATCCTATGTTTACTGGACATTCAGCCTCATCTACTTCTACAAGGTCAATAGCTATATGTTTTAGAAAGTACTTTCTTTGATTAGGATGAGCCGCTATTACTTTCTGCATCCAATCTGCTCTTTTGTAATTGAATACAGTCTTAAGTTGTTCCTGGAAAGGTACAGAAAAAGGTTTACCAACCATAGCGGTAAGCAATTCAACTAATCCATTTAAACTGATTTTCATAGTTAGTAAACCTTTTAATTATTATCCAGCCATAGGGGCTTCTTTCTTCTTACCTTTGGGTTTTGCCTCTTTTGCTTCTTTAACATCATAGACCAAAGAGTCTTCCTCCAATTTCAAGTTCTCAATGGTAGTAATGTCTACACCAGCTGCCTCAAATATGAGTTCAGCTACCAAACTTTCCTTTTGGTTGACTTCTTGTAAAGCAGTAGCTAATTGTTGTTTCTGGGCTTGAAACTGTGCAAGGGCAGCTGCTTGTTTTGGTTGTAATTTAAGTTTTGCCATAATTTTTGTTAATTTAATTGATTTGTTGCAAATATAAGAAGTTTAACTATATTCTCCAAATTACTGCAAGAAAATTTATGCTTAGACTAATTATTCTTAGTCTTCTCAATAAAATAGTCATCTACAATGAAACCAACAGGGGTTCCTGCTCCAGCTAAATAAGCCGTAGTTTTGTCTGTAATTGTTCCTTGAACTGAATTATCATATTGAGCAAGTCCTCTAACAGCCATCTGAATTAACATGAAATCTACTAGATGACTATCAGATGCTACCATATCAAGGTTACTTCTAATTGCTCTAGAATAGGCAAGATTCAGCGCTTGTTGTTGGGACGGAAAATCATTGAGACCGAGATAATTCTCGGCTTTAGCTCTTACTTGATTGACCAAAAATGCTTTGAAGTTTGGATCAGCTTTTAAAGAGTCTTTGTCTGCTTGTGTGAGTTGTGTGAGTGCCATATATTTTTTATTTTTTTTATTGAATTACTTGATATGTCCATAAGTACGTGGTCGATGCTGCCAATGCTGTGGTGTTTGCTTCTATCACAAATGTTGTGGTTGTGACACCATTTGTTTGACCGCTGGCCGGAACCAATATCTGATTTAATCCTACTAGCCCATTGGCATTTCTATTTGCCGCTGTTAACATCACACGCGGAGCCGATCCATAAGCGGCATTGAACGTAATTGTTGCGATGATTGCATTTGCTCCAGAGGGAGCAGTGCCCGTTGTAACTGTTACTGTCCCCGCCAAATCAGTGCCGGACACGGAAACTGTGGGGCCAGTACCTGCACCAGTACCAGCAGCTATGGATGGGGATGACGTATTGCCAGCTAAATGTGGTACTGTAACATTACCGCTATTGAAAATCCAATTGTTTACAGAACCTGTGCCTGAAAATGTGTAATTACTTGCTGACCCATAAGAAACTGTGAACTGAGTTGGTGCTATAGTAGCGCCATGTCCACCACCAGTACCGTCTCCAGCTCTAAAACCTCCTGCATCAGAATTTAAATACCTTGTACCGCCAGCCATATAATAAAGACTAGCATCTGAACTAAATCCTCCAGCACCATCGCTGAATTGCATTAGGTATTGAGCGCCAGAAGAAGACCCTCCAGCTAAAGAGGCAGCAGTTCTATATTTTACTTTGCCTGTTGTACCATCCCTAACTAAAACTTGTGTTAGTGCATTATCATTAGCTGGGGCAGATATTAACCCTAAATCACCATTTAAGCCTAGTGCAAAATTATTAGTCAATGTTACCCCAGTTCCTGCTGTCGATGGATCGATATAAACCGTGTAAGCATTAGTGAACGTTGCGCTGGTTGTAGTCTTGTTGATGGTGTATCCTCTGAAATAGTTAAAGCGTTGAGTTGCTGTTGTACCGTCAATCCAAGTCTGGGTTGCCCCTTTGAAATCGCGGGAAATAAATTCTGTGGCTAATGTAAGTCCTGTCAATGCGGCTGGAGTACTTACAATTGCTGAAGCCCCTAAAACTGTGGGAGTACTTTGTGTAAAATTCCAACTACCAGAAGTCGAATTTACAGGCGCACCGTTATTAGTGGTCAGTGTTAATGTTCCAGAACTAGTTGTTTGAATTGTTCCTCCCGAAACCAAAATAATGGAACCATTATTTAGCTGAATAGAACTTCCAGAAGTTGGCATATTCAAACTACCAGCTAAACCAAGTGCCCAATTTCTAGTTATGGTAGCATTAGTTCCAGCAACAGGTGGGTCAATGTAAACCGTATAGGCATCACTTAAAGTACTAGCTCCAACAAAAGCAGCAGTATAGCCTCTGAAATAATTCCAACGTTGAGTTGTTAATGACCCCGTTGACCATTGCTGTGTTGCTCCTTGAAAATCACGTGAGATGAATTCCGTTGATGCTGTCATCCCAGTGTGTGCTCCAGGATCGCTTCTATATACAGGTATCCATGAAGAAGATAAAGCAGACTGAAGTACATATAATCTGGATAAGTCAGTGGTTACGGTGCCAAAAGACCAATTACCATTAACTGTGTTGACGCCAAAACCAGTTCCATTCACACCTAACTGAAGTGTACCTCCGCCTAAGGCAGACATAAACAGGTTACTTCCATTAGCAGTTAATTGACCAGAGATGCTGCTGGTTCCTGATCTTATTATTGCCACCCCACCCTCAACTCCTAACCCATAATTATTTGTAATGGTAATATTTGTACTGGCAACGGGCTGATTGATAAATGCAGTGTATGCATTAGTAATTGTAACTGCGTTTGTGGTGGCGGTATAGGTCGGGGCTTGAATTCTATAATTTCTTTGCGTTGCTATCGTTCCACCTCCAGAAGTAAAATTTATTGTCCTAGCTAGATTATAGTTTACGTCTGTGACTTCTGCGATCGAAAGTGTAGTATGAGAACCGCCATTATAAGTCCATGCTGTGGGAGAGCCACTTACACTAGCACCTTGCGTGAAAGTAATGGGGTTTGTTCCCATTGTAAAATTATTTGCTCCTGTGAGTGTGCCCCCAGAAGCAAGTAACCATCCAGGAAAAGTTGTTGAGGAAGTTCCACCATTGGCTGTTGATAGTACAGAAGAACCTACGGTATTAGATAATGATAAATCAATAGTTCCAAAACTTAACCCACTCCCATCCCTACGTAATACATTCCCAGCCGCTCCAGCAACAATGCTACCTTGGTCAGCTGACGATAATCCAGTAACTCCCCAGACACTTACAGCAGAACCTTGTGGAGTATATGCTGAAAGTAATCTTGTTCCATTCCATATTGCTGAGGTAAATGTCTGACCACCGTCTACTGTTGCAATAGTAGCAGTGACATCGGGCCAAGTATACGTCCTAGTTGTTCCTGTAGTAAGTCCAGATAATTGAAAATTAAGTATCTTAGTTGTATCAGTATTGTCTTTAATTGAAAAATTATTATCTAACCATGAATGAACACCAGCCCAAGCAAAGTTGTATGTTAGGTCTATGGTGGCCTTACTAGCATTATTTAGCGCATCGTCCACAGCAGCTAGACCTGACGTAAAATTAAGATTGGCTCTAGCTGTTAAACTAGCTCCAGAATTCTGTATTATGTGTCCGCTACCTCCACCTGTTGGGGCTGACCAAGTAGGTACACCAGATACCATAGTTAATACGTATGTATTGGTGCCAGGAGCCAAGGTTGTAACCTGCCCTAGCGAATTACCAACAAACATATAGTTCTGTGGTAAAGCTGTACTTAGCTTAGTATTTAATTGTGATTGTATATTTGAACTAACACCTTGGAGCGTTTGGATGTTTGCTGTTGTTACACCAAAAGCAGCTGCTCCTTGTAATAAATTTACATCAGCTGCCAATGCTAACACATCTGTTACTTTAGAGAGAGTTAACGTGCTCCATTGTGTGTTATAATCAGTTCCATCTACCTTACTTAGATATTGATTAGCTGTGCCTCCAGTAGGTAATCCATTAGGGGCCGAAACCCATTGTATAGTACTTCCACTAGAAGACAAATACTGACCAGAAGTACCTCTAGGCAAGTTAGTCCAAACACCACCGCTAAAATATACTATATCACCTGCGCTTGGTGTGATTGCAGAACTAAAATTGAGTCTATTATTTAATTGAGTTTGAGTAGAGGAAGTGACATCAAGGAATCCTAGTGTTGTAGTTGTTACACTGCTAGATGTTGGCAAACCATTTGTATCAGAAATTAATACTCTATTAGCTGTAATTGATGTAGCCTCTGTCATTATTCCAGAAACATCATTCACTACGATACGATATGCAGTTCCAGAAGCTAATTTAGTTCTAGTTATAGCTGCTCCTGCACTGATATCTGCGTTTAGGACTGAACCTGTTAAATTAAGTTTAGAATAGGCTATTGAAGCAGAAGTAGAAATATTTGCATTAGTAATTACTCCTGATGATATAGTAGTAGCTCCTGAGCTATCAATAGTCACCGCCCCAGACATTTGTACTGGAGTAGCTAAATTGGAATTATTTCCAACAATAATCCTTCCTGCTAATAAAGAAGTAGTTAAGAAAGAACTTACATCAATAGGCCCAATCTCTGTTATGGCTTTAGTGCTAGAGTTTTGTGTTAATACACTATCTCCTATACCAGAAGATATAGCTCCTTTTAACTTTGTTCCACCTCGTATGACTAAATTCTTAGAACTCATATGTTAATTATACAGGAATAAGGGTGTAGATAGCATGAATTTTTATCGTGTAGTAGTTGGCTGGATTCGTTGACGTAAAGGTACATTGCATGTTAGTACTTGATGTTACAGCCTCCACTATTCCAGATATTGGAGTAGTAGCACTTCCTAAACCTGAACTATTAAACACTCCTCCTACAACTCCTATAACATCATACACATTACTGAACGTGACCGTATAGCCTGGAGGAGCAGAGATTGTAAAAGCGACATTACCCCATGTTCCACTAGTAGCAGCTCTTACATTTACAGTGCCAAATACTTCTACTGAGATACCGTTAGTTCTATATATAAATGTTTGAGCTGTTAGTGAGGTTACATTTTGTACTCCAGTTACAGTAGGAGTATAAGATGCTATAGTAAAGTTTGGAGCTAATGTTGCCCATACTGGAGGAGAACCTGCTCCTTGAGATTTTAAATATTGACCTGAAGTACCAGAACTACCATTTAATTGCAATTCTTTATATAAGGCCAAATTCACTTTCCCTGCTGTGATTATAGTATTACCAGGATGTACTCCACCCGCTGGAGCAGAATTGATGTTAACATCTCCATCAGTTAATGAAAAACCTTGTCCAGAAACAAGATTGAGATTACCGCCTGCACCTGCTCCACTACTATAACCTGGCCCAGCTGTTATAACTATAGTTGAACCAGTAGGTGTGCCTGACGTGCCTGGTACACCATTTAATGTTTGTATTGATCCAGCAGTATTCCCTAAAGAGAGAATATTTGGACCAAATGTAAGTGTTATTCCATTATACGTCAAATTAGCATCGGCTGCTAATACACCACTGCTATTGTATTGTATTTGTGTATTACTGCCAGCTGCAGGAACTCCACCCCATGTAGGTAATCCAGCGATTACTTTTAATACCTGATTAGCCGAACCTATTCCTAATCTACTAAGTATATTCGTAGCAGAAGCATATAATATATCTCCAGTTGTATAGCTAGAAAGATTTGTACCTCCTTCGTTGATTTGTATCAATCCTCCTGCCGACCAAACTTCAGGTGCTGTACGTCTAACAATTCCTACACTTGATAAACCCTCTACTGCAGCTAAATCATTAGCTAAAGTAAAAGTAAATGTTCCTGATGTAGTTATTGGACTTCCTGATATTGTGAATCCTGCAGCTGGGGCAGAAGCAGCTACAGATGTAACTGTACCTCCAGAAACCACTGGTGTTTGCCAAACTGGTACTCCTCCAGAAACTGTAAGTATCTGCCCAGAAGATCCTATACCTAATCTAGCTGTAACATTTGATCCATTACGAATCATAATGTCCCCAACTGTAGTCATTGGATCACTGAATCCCGCTACTGGATTCTGCCAAGTAGGAACACCACCAATCACTGTTAATACTTGGTTGGCAGAACCTATAGGAAATCTAGTTAGTACATTTGAAGCATTTCTATAAATCAGATCACCTATTGTAGTAGTAGGGTCTGTTATTTTTGTATTTAGTTGTGTTTGTATTGCACTAGTCACACCGCCCACATAACCCAACTCAACTAGTGTTGGTGAGCTAGTAGTACTGAGTATTCCAGATGCATTAGTTACTACTATCTTTGAAGCAGTTAAGGCTTGTAATTTAGACACTTGTATAGCAGCACTACTATTTATCATAGAGTCTACTATGTAGTTAGTGTTTATCTGTGTTACACCAGTGTTATTAACTAAAGAGATAGCTCCAGATAATGTCTGATCTTGTGCTACGTTTATGGAATTACCAATGTATATTTTACCGTTAGGTAATAGTCCTGATATTGGTCCAGTACCATTTCCATTATTTGGTATGAAATATCTAGTACCATTTATTGTCCAGGTGCCAGAGGTAATTACTGCAATTAAATAAACAGTAGTTGCTGTAGCTTGTACATCAAATTCTATACCATCTGTTGATGCAGTTGTGTCATCGTCTGCGTTATCGTATAAAGAGGTTGCAGTCCCATCACTTTTCCAATGACCCACAACTGATCCAGCTCTTTCTGCTCCACCATTTTCTAAAACAATATAATCCCATCTAGCAGCTTTTGCAGAGGTAATTGGAAATGTATCTACTACTATAGTGGTACTTGATGGTCCAGCTAAAAAATCAGTGGCTAATCCTGTTGCTCCTGTATTTCCTTTGTCACCTTTATCTCCTTTGTCGCCTTTAGCACCAACTATTAAAGCTGGAGGCCCATTCCACAATAGTGTGGGAGCTGTTGGGAATGAGGCAATCTCACAAAGAACACATAAACAATCTAGAATATAAGTAAGATTAGTTATGTCGTTAGAGTCAGTCAGTTTACCTTTCTCTTGTAACGCATTTAAGTAGATGTTAATTAAATGGACTTTCTTCCATTTAGCATCAAGAGCTTTCCCTAATCTCCTTTGACTGATTAATTGATCAACCAGATTGGAGACATATACCTCAGATTGGTATACTATACTGTCAAACCTTGGGTCTAACATGGGTTATTATTTATCTGGTTGAACATCCACAGTCACCACAATATTTTTCTGCCATTCTAGCGGCTCTTTCACCAGCAGTGAACAATTGCTGAGCTTCATCAAGGCGCATTGCTGTTAACAGATCAAATATTCTATTGACTAATTTAAACATTTTATCGTCACATCCTTCACTACAACCACAATCGTCACATGAGTCTTTACACTTGTTGATTGTTAATTTAGTAAAGCATTTAGCTGTATTGTAATCTAATACCTTTTCTACGATCTGCCAAGTTAAATTAAGAGGATCAGTTGGTGTGCCAATATTCGCTATTAATTTAGTTGGATCAGGAACTGGAGTCCAATGAGTGGTATCTGTTACTGGACTTCCTGAAGAAGGAGTGGGATTATTATATTGATAGAATCCAGCTGGACTAGCAGAATAAACTACGTTATATTGGTTATATGTCGTACTGCCATTGTAGTTATTTACAATTACAAAATAGTACTTGTAATGCCCATCAATGTCGTTAGCAGTTATGAACGTGGTAGCTACTGCTGGATCAAAGGGAGTTACTAGTAAAGAACTCTCCACTAAATTTTCATCAACCTTATAAGCTGTGAGATAAACCGCTACCTGATTTCTATTTGGATTAGTAGACCCATATACAGTATTATCGCTCCACGAGCTTGTACTACCATCTGCTGCTACTGCTATCCTAACTAAATTTGGTGTTAATGCCATACTGTTTGTTAAAAATAAACCCTTGCAATAGTTTTACTCCTATCACAAGGGTTCATGTTAAAGAGTAATTTAATTAAACTCCAAATACTGTCTGCAAGCTAGAGCCAAGGCCAGAGCCTACAACGGTAGCGATCAGAATACGTTCAATCTGGATTTGAGAGTAGTGAGGTAATGCTGCTGAAGGTTTAATACTAGGGGCCAAATCCAAGAAGATTTGATCGTAAGTATTAGTCTTCACTGAGAACAATGAAGGAGTACCATAATCTTCACGGAAAGGAGCGTTACGAGTAGATCCTACACCGTCAAATTCAACACCTTCCACTGATTCTAATTGGAAAATCGAGTTACCAGAACCTGCACCAAGTACCCAAGGAGTACTAACAGTTACCACAGAGCTTAGGAAGTTATTTCCTGATGGGCCGAAAGGTAATGCATTGAATGAAAAGTCTGTAGAAGTTCCAGTCAAACGTACACCCAAACGAGTAGTACCAGAGGTAAAGGTAATTGTTTTAACAGATGCTAGAGCCAAAGCTGCGTTAGTTGCACCTTGGAACACACGGTCTAATAGGAAGTCGTTACCAGCTCCTAAGCCAATTTGTTTTACTTTATACATTGCTCCTGTGAAGGTAACATAAGTACCTACTGCGATAGAGGTTACTGTACCGTTAGGAGATACATAGTTTGAGCCGTTTACTACACTGAAAGTAGTTACAGTTCCAGTTGGGGCGGCTGTTGCACCATCAGTCAAAATTTCTGCATAACAGAATTTATCAGGATATACACGCTCATAGTCTAATTCACCATTCAATTGTGATACAATTGCTGAAGTTACTGCATACTGATCAGCAGTTGTGCTATTTACAGTTGCATATCCTTCTTGTACTGGGAAAGGTTGATTACCTGGTGTGAAGTCACGAGCAGTAATTCCAAACGTCAAAGTATTGGTATTGCTAGCTAATGAGAAGTCATAGCTCAGGTTGTTTGTACCACTACCTACATAACCTACAGTAACTACTTCAGTTACTGGGGCAATATAAGCTGTACGCAACTTGCGGAAAATGTCATTGAAGTTCAAAATTGGGGTTTTATTTACAAACCCGTCACGCTTTTGTGCGATGAAAAATTGATCACCTGCGGCAAGAGCTGTTGATTTCAAAGCCCCACTTGCAAGGAATACACCAACTTCACCTTCAGCAGATGCTGTAATAAAGGCGTTAAAAGTGGTGGATGATGTATAGCTGGCATTAGTACCAACGATTACTTTTTGATTTAAACCAGATAGGTTCCTACTGTAAACTGACATGTTTTATTTCGATTTTTAAGTTAACTTCTAAGTTCTATATCTTGTGTTGTGCTTTGATATCTTGGATCATTAGTATCCAATCTTAAGATTTCAACCGCCATGTCCACTATCTTCTGATGAGTTGACTCTGACAATTCACAAGTTTGATTCAAAGCTAAGGATATTGTTCTAGGTTTCCTAATGTAGTCTACAAACATACGGGTTATTAGAAAGCTTTTATCCCCATAGATTATATAATAATCACTTGTTTGATTGATAATTGGCTCTTCTATTTTGGGAGCATAATATCTATTTTGATAAATGGCCTGATATAGACTCTCTTGCTCCTCTATTCTTGGTGTTGCTATTCCCACTATTTTTGATGGTAGAGCTGGAATAAGGGCACGATTGTAGATAATGTAATTTGTGGAAGTTGAAGCTGCAGTAATACTTGTTAGGGGTACAGCGGGGCTAGCATTTTGAAACGATATGGTTATATTGCCTAATGGTGCATTAGATACGAAGATAAACTTACCTTTGTAATAAACATCTCTATATCTTTCCCAGTATACACGAATAGTCGTATTACGATAGAATGCTTCTACAACGTTATTTGTGATTATATAGGTTCCGTCTGGGTCTACTACACTGGTCGCTATTTCTGGTGGCGCTTGGTATAAAGTACCAGCAGTACTGCTACTTATAGTTAAATTTGGATATAAGGGGAATGGGGGATTAGCGTTTGGATCGTAATATAAGGTTGGGTAACCAATGACAGCTACATATTCTACAAGAGTATTTGTACTTAAACTTGGTGCAGTACCACAATTTAAAGGATCATTAACTACTTCTGTTCTAGCGTTAATTGTCCAATAGTGATCTTCAGGTATTATAGCGTATTGTGAAATGATACTTGGTTCATAAAGCGGATCAGTACTCTGAGGAATAATAAGGTCGAGTCCTCTATTCTTTTGAGTAAGAGCTGATACAGTTCCTAAGTTGATTTGATCACTTTGGAATCTACTTTCTACACCTTTCTCTAAAAGACGAAACATGGCCTTATTAAGGGCCATGTCTATCTCTTCTGGGTAGTATTTGTTTCGCTTAAAACTAGCTACATCTTGTAACCTTTGATTTACCGCGAAATGAAACTCTGATATTCCCATTATGTTTGTTTACCGCCGTACCCTATAATTTGTCTTTCTACAACTTGAGGATACGAACCTTCTTCTAAATCTATTTGCTCTGGAATCACACCTCTCATTAGAAATATGATATCCCCAGGTTGAACTGTACTGCAGTCTTTTCCTACTTTTAGAACTACGTAATCACCTATCTTACCTGTAGCTGAGTGTTCCTTTTGATTCTCAAACACATCGGCATGAGTAGTTAGTACAAAGTTCTTATCTGGAATGAAAATACCTCCTTTGGTCTTTTCTTCACGTACTTCTTTGAAGAGTACGCCCGTAAAGGTAGGCTTATATTCTGATAAAGTCATGTTTAGTTATTGGATTGGTTGTTGTTATTCAGCTTTTGTTTGTTCGTCGTCTACATCCTTATCTTTATTTTTAAAGTAAGTCTTACCACGCTTAGACTTTTCGCTGTAATTAACTTTTAGTAAGTTAAGTTCCCTTGTTTTCTTAGGATTATTGAAGTACAAAACTGCATCTTCAAGATTCTCACCTACTAGATTACCATTCTCTGCATAAACAATGTTGTTTCCAACTCTAGAAAGGTATTTGATAGCAATTGCTTCTTCAATCAAGAACTTAAGTTCTAGATTTTTGTCTTCTGCAATTGAAATGAAACGATTTAATTGTTCAATTTGAGCGCGTTCACTTAGCTCACGATTACGTTGAGCAAGTTTTTTAAGCTCAAGAATCTTATCATTTTTGTCCATCTTATCAATATTCCTACCCATTAGAGTAAGAATCTGATCAATCTTGATCATATCTTCACGATATTTATAGTAGATAGCCATTGCTTGATCTTCTACTTCATTGGATTTCATTGCAGCTTTAGCTGTCTGATTAGGATCTACAATATAAAAACGTTTAGTTTGATCTCTAGCTGCTTCATCCTTACTTCTTGCTACATGCGGGTGTGTAAGGGCGTGACGATAGATGATATAGTCTTTAATGTTAATTGGTAGATTTTGCTCACTTATCTCTTCTCCACCTTCCTGTAGACCGATTTCCAATATCAGGCCATCTTTATCTACACGTGTGAGTAGGTTGTGATAGAAGTTTTCTACAGCTCTCCTGAAATCTTTGTCTTCGGGGTCCATTCCTACGCCAGCAGAGC
>Ga0207694_10000099_pt1 | contig 96022 bp, 61 predicted proteins | sample KBSC34metaG_FD_184353 | JGI IMG/M metagenome (GOLD analysis project Ga0207694, IMG submission 184353) | Corn rhizosphere microbial communities from Kellogg Biological Station, Michigan, USA - KBS C3-4 metaG (SPAdes) (version 2) | ecosystem: Host-associated > Plants > Roots > Rhizosphere > Soil... | reverse complement strand
GCACGGTGTCGCCCGGGGCGCCGATGGTGGCGCGCACCACGCGGCCCTGGTCGTCCTCGTGCACGTGGGGCTCGGCGACGGGGCGGGCGCCGCGGCGCACCGCGGTCTGGAAGGCGAAGTCCACGTCATCCACGCGGAAGGCCACGTCCTTCACGCCGTCGCCGTGCAGCGTCGCGTGCCGGGCGATCGGCGAGTCGGGGTCCAGCCCGCTGGTGAGCACCAGGCGGATGTCGCCCTGCTCCATCACGATCGAGAGCCGGTCACGCATCCCCGTCTCCAGCCCCGCTCGCGCCACCGGGCGGAACCCGAACATGGTGCGATAGAAGTGCGCCGCCTGGTAGGCATTGCCCACGTACAGCTCCACGTGGTCGATGCCGTCCAGCTGCACCGCGCTCTGGATGGCGGAGACCTTGATGACTTCCGGCTCGAGCGTTGCCATGCTGCCTCCCCGGGCGGGTAGATCGGTCGATGTGAGTGTGCGGGCGCCGCGAGGAGGCGCGCCTCCGCCGCGGCGCTGTCGCGCGGCGCCCGGACAGCGTGCCCGGGGTAAAATGACGGGTGAGACGTGTGGACGGACCCGCCCTGCCAGGAGTCCGGCGGCGCCGCCGCGGCCCTGGCAATACGGATGCCCTCACGTGATCCGCCAAGTTTAGTGGTTACAGTACTTTACTCAATCGCTTCCCTCCGCGTCAACCTCACCCCCCGCTCGCCCTGCAAATCGAGCGAATTTGGGGGCAATCCTCGACAGATCCGAGCGTCGGATGCGAAAACGGTTGCCAGAATCGCGAGTCGCGTTCTGGCAACCGTTCAGGTGCTACTTGATGTTCGAAGGGGTGAGCGAGGGGACTTGAACCCCCGACCTCCAGGGCCACAACCTGGCGGCAGCCGTACCCCCCCTACCCTCGTCCGTAACAAAACCCGCTGAAACACTCACTTTCTTCAAAGCCGACCGTAACCCGGATGTAACCCGGCGTCACGCCAAGGTGCAGAGACCGGCCACAGCTCCCTGAAATTCGAACAGAATCCATCTTAGTCAGAATCCATCTTAGTGTCGCGCGAACCCGAGGCGGTGTCCGGATTCACCCCTGATTGCACCCAAAGCGCCTTCGAGGTCGGCGCTGCGCGCGCCAGAGTACACCCGCTGAGAGCCCGGCGGCGCGGCGGACGCGCGAATGATGCACGTAAACAACCGTTGGCGCAATCGCCCTTCCGGTGCCAACACGAGGCACAAAGGGGAGGGCGACGCGACCTTGCGCCGCCCCGGGAGGCCGCAGAAGCGCAGAAGGCGCGCCTTGCGGCGATGAGATGATTGAGGTCAATCCGCTCAGCTGAAATGAAACGCCGCCTCAGGGTACACCTCGCCCAGATGCGCCTTATCCGTCACCCGATCACCCCCGGCGTGCCCGGTGGACGTCGACCGGAATCCCCCTTGCCACTGGCTTCGCCGGCCACCGGTGGTGCCCGCGCAATGATGAGCCCGCATGTGAACGCCTGCTCCGCAACGGTGATCCGAATGGCAACGCATCACCCAATGGTATATCTGAAAATAAAGAAAAGCGAGAAGGCGTTCCCCCGCACCATTCGATCGATTACGAACGTCGTCGACCCAAATCGGACCTGACGCTTGACGGCAAGGAACGGCGTTACTATCCTCAAAATAACGAAATACGACAATTTGTAAATAGCGCTGGCGATCACGGTCGGACGACACACGAGCCGCAACCTGACCGATCCGGCGGGCGCGACCCGCAAAGGCTGTTTCTTCAGGACCCGGTCTGTCCGTGAGCTGCTGCTGCATGCAGCGGCTCACACACTCTCTCTGCTGGAACGCCGGCCGGCTGCGGATCGAGCGGTTGCCCCGATACGAGCTCCCTCCGAGGATCGCGCATGGAAGTCCTCGCTGGCCAGACACTCTCCGCGGGCCCGGCCGTGGCGCTGAGTCCCACGCCCTCCCCGCTTCCGGCAATCGCGGTGGCGGCCGCGCCTGTTGTCCCCGTGGATGCGCCGAAGACGCTGGCCGAGGTCCTCCGCCGCGCCTCCGAGGCGGCGGCGCCGCGCCGGATCGTCCGCGTGGCGAGCGATGGCGGGGAGGTGGTGCTGTCCTACGCGGGGCTTCTCGCGCGCGCGGAGGGGATCCTGGGGGGCCTCCGTTTCCGCGGCACGCGGCCGGGCGACGCGGTGGTCCTCCACCTGGAGGCGGCCGAGGAGCTTCTCCCGGCTTTCTGGGCGTGCGTGCTGGGCGGCTTCACGGCGGTGCCCGTGGGCGTGCCGGGCCCGGGCGACGGGGCGGGACCGGCGCAGCGGCTGCGCGACGTGTGGACCACGCTGGACGGCCCCCTGGTGATCGCCGGCACCGGCCCCGCCGGGGCGGTGGAGGCCGCCCTGGGCGCCGGCGCCCGCGTGGCCCCCCTGGCGGAGCTGGCCGCGCATGCCCCGGAACCGGCCTGGCACCCCAGCCCGCCTGAAGCGGTCGCGGCGCTCCTGCTCAGCTCGGGAACCACCGGGCGCCCCCGGCTGGTCCAGCGCACCCACCACAACCTGTTGTGCGTCTGCCAGCGCAACCCGGGGCTCGCCGGCTCCGCCGAGATCATCTTCCTCAACTGGCTCCCGCTGGACCACAACGCGGGACTCACCTCCAGCATGGCCACCGTGGCCGCGGGCGCGGACCAGGTGCAGCTGGGAACCCGCGACGTGCTGGAGGCCCCCGAGCGCTGGCTCGAGGGCCTGCACCGCTACCGTGTCACCCACACGGGGGGCACCAACTACTCGCTGGGGCTGATCAACGCCCACCTGGCCGCGGGCGGAGGTCGCGCCGGGTGGGACTTCTCCCGCGTGCAGAGCTTCGTGGTGAGCGCGGAGCCGGTGGCCGCGCGCACCCTGCGCGCCTTCGTGGAGCACCTGGCGCCCTACGGGCTGCGCCCCGAGGTGCTGCGCCCCTCCTACGGGATGACCGAGGCGGGGGGGATCACGCGCCTCACCGCGCTGCGCCTGGACGAGGGCGGCGGCGACGCGTTCGTGGAGGCGGGGACCCCGTTCCCCGGGATGTCGCTGCGGGTGGTGGACGCGGAGGGGCGGGTGGTGGAGGAAGGGCGCGAGGGGCGGATCCAGGTGCGCGGCGACACCGTGACACCGGGGTACGCCCGCGACCCCGTGCACACCCGCGAGAGCTTCACCGAGGACGGCTGGTTCGACACCGGCGACGCCGGCTTCCTGCGCGCGGGGAGCCTGACCATCACCGGGCGTGAGAAGGACGTCCTGATCGTCAACGGGCTCAACCTCGCCAGCCAGGAGGTGGAGGCGGCGATCGAGGAGGTGGAGGGGGTGGAGCGCGGCTGCACCGCCGTCTGCGCGGTGCGCGGACCGGCGCGCGACACCGACGCGGCCGCCGTCTTCCTGCACACCTCCCTGGCCGGCGCGGAGGAGCGCGACGCGCTCCGGCGCGAGGTGCGGCGGGTGGTGGCCGCGCGCTTCGGGGCCACCGTGGCGCACCTCCTCCTGGTGGACCCCGACGACATCCCCCGTACCCTGCTGGGAAAGGTCCAGCGCCCGGCGCTGCGCCTCCGGCTGGAGGCGGGGGGCTTCGCCGCGCGGGTGGCGGAGGACGCGGACGCCGGCGGGGGCGCGGGGCACGTGGCCCCCCGCACCGAGGTGGAGCGCGCGCTCTGCGCCGCCTGGGCCGAGGTCCTGGGGGTGGCGCGGGTGGGCGTCCACGACGACTTCCTGGGGCTGGGCGGGCACTCGCTGCTGGCCGCGCGGGTGGTGTCGCGCGTCCGCGGGGCGCTGGGGGTGGAGCTGCCGCTGCGCGTGCTCTTCGAGGCCCGGACCGTGGCGGCGCTGGCGGAGCGGGTGGAGGCGCTGCGGATTGCGGACGGGCCGGCCGTGCCGCCGGTGCTCCCGGTCGGCCGCGCGGACCCGCCGCCGGCCTCCTTCGCGCAGGAGCGGCTCTGGTTCCTGGACCGCCTGCAGCCGGGGACCCCCCTCTTCAACCTCCCCGTCGCCCTGCGGATCGAGGGCGCGCTGGACCGGGCGGCGCTGGAGCGGGCCCTCGGCGAGATCGTGCGGCGCCACGAGGCGCTGCGCACCACCTTCGCGGAGGTCCGGGGCGCGCCGGTGCAGGTGATCGCCCCCGCCGCCCAGGGCTTCACGCTCCCGGTGGAGGCGCTGTCGGGGCTGGGCGCGGAGGCGCGCGAGGCCGAGGTCCGGCGCCGCGCGGCCGAAGACGCCGCGCGCCCCTTCGACCTGTCGGCGGGCCCGCTCTTCCGGGCGGCGCTGCTGCGGCTGGGCGCGCGGGAGTACGTGCTGCTCCTCTGCATGCACCACGTGGTCGGCGACGGATGGAGCCTGCGCGTGCTCTTCGGCGAGCTGGCGGCGCTGTACGAGGCGTACCGCGACGGGCGGGAGTCGCCGCTTCCCGCGCTCCCGGTGCAGTACGCCGACCACGCCGTCTGGCAGCGCGGGCAGCTGCGCGGCGAGACGCTGGACCGGCAGCTCTCCTGGTGGCGGGAGCGGCTCTCCGGCGCGCCGGAGCTGCTGGAGCTCCCCACCGACCATCCGCGCCCCGCGGTGCAGCGGCACCGGGGGGCGCGCGAGCCCATCCGGATCGGTGCCGCGCTCCGGGAGCGGCTGGAGGCGCTCGGGCGGAGCGAGGGCGCCACGCTGTTCATGGTGGTGCTGGGCGCCTTCCAGGCGCTGCTCGCGCGGCACGCCGGGAGCGACGACGTGGTGGTGGGGAGCACCGTGGCGGGGCGCACGCGGGGGGAGACGGAGGGGCTGATCGGCCTCTTCATGAACGTGCTGGTGCTCCGCACCGACCTCTCCGGCGCCCCTTCCTTCCGCGAGGTGCTGCGGCGGGTGCGCGAGGTGGCGCTCGCCGCCTCCGAGCATCAGGACGTCCCCTTCGAGCGGCTGGTCAGGGAGCTGCGCCCGGAGCGGTCGCTGGACCACTCGCCGCTGGTCCAGGTGCTCTTCGAGCTGCAGAACGACGGCGGCCCGGGCGCAGCCCTCTCCGGGCTGGGCGTACGCCGGGTCGAGGCGGAGGCCGACACCGCCAAGTTCGACCTCTCCGTGACCCTGGGCACGGACGCCGGCGGCCTAGCGGGCGGGCTGACCTACGACACCGACCTGTTCGACCGGGGGACCGCGCGGCGGCTGGGGGAGCAGCTGGAGCGGGTGCTGGAGCAGGTCGCCGGCGACCCGGACCGGCGCCTCTCGCGGCTGGAGCTGATCGCCCCCGCGGAGCGCCGCCGGGTGCTAGAGGACTGGAACCGCACGGAGACGGCCTATCCCGCCGACCGCTGCATCCACCAGCTCTTCGAGGCGCAGGCGGAGCGGACGCCGGACGCCGTGGCGGTCGTCTGCGCGGGCGCGTCGCTGACCTACCGCGAGCTGGACGAGCGGGCGAACCGGCTCGCGCGGCACCTGGCCGGGACCGGGGTCGCGCCGGAGGTCCGTGTGGGGGTCTGCCTGGAGCGCTCGCCGGAGCTGGTGGTCTCCATCCTGGGGGTGATGAAGGCGGGCGGCGCCTGGGTGCCGGTCGACCCGGCCCACCCCGCCGAGCGGATCGGCTACGTGCTGGAGGACGCGGCCGTGGCCGTCGTGCTCACGCAGGAGAGGCTGCGGGAGGCGCTCCCGGCGCGGCGCGGCGTGCGGGTGGTCGCCGTCGACGGCGCGTGGGGGGAGATCGCGGCCGGGAGCGCGGAGCCGCTGGAGAGCGGCGTCGGCCCCGAGAACCTGGCGTACGTCATCTACACCTCCGGGAGCACGGGCCGTCCCAAGGGCGTCGCCATGCACCACCGCGGCGTCTGCAACTACCTGCACTGGGGGGTCCGCGCCTACGGGGCGGAGGCGGGGAGCGGCGCGCCCGTCTTCTCCTCGATGGCCGTGGACCTGACCCTCACCAACCTCCTCCCCCTCTTCGCCGGCCGCCCCGTCCACCTCCTCCCCGAGGAGAACGCGGTGGAGGCGCTGGCCGACGCGCTGCGCGGGCGGCCGGAGTTCGGGCTGGTCAAGATCACCCCCGTCCACCTCTCGCTGCTGACCCCCCTGCTCACGCCGGAGGAGGCCCGGACGGCGGCGCGCACCCTGGTGATCGGCGCCGACTTCCTCTCCGCCGAGACCACGCTCTTCTGGCAGGACCATGCCCCCGGCGTGCGGCTGATGAACGAGTACGGCCCCACCGAGACGGTGGTCGGCTGCTCGGCGTACGTCCTTCCCCCGGGGAAGCACCGCGCCGGCCCGGTCCCGGTGGGGCACCCGATCCAGAACCTCCGCTTCTACGTGCTCGACGCGCACCTCGAGCCGGTGCCCGTGGGGCTTCCCGGCGAGCTGTGCATCGGCGGCGCGGGGGTGGCGCGCGGCTACCTGGGGCGCCCGGCGCTCACCGCGGAGAAGTTCCTCCCCGACCCCTTCGCCGAGGCGGGCGCGCGCATGTACCGCACGGGCGACCGCGCGCGCTGGCGGGCCGACGGGAACCTGCTGATCCTGGGCCGCACCGACGCCCAGGTGAAGATCCGCGGCTACCGGGTGGAGCCGGGCGAGATCGAGGCGGTGTTGCGCCGCCACGAGGCGGTGTCCGGCTGCCTGGTGGTGGTGCGCGAGGACGCGCCGGGCGACCGGCGGCTGGTGGCGTACGTGGTGGCGGACGGGGCCGGCCCCGCCGCGCTGCGCGAGCACCTGCGGAGGCGCGTGCCGGACTCCATGGTCCCCAGCGCCTTCGTGATGCTCGCCTCGCTCCCGCGGACCGCGACCGGGAAGGTGGACCCGAAGACGCTCCCCGCGCCGGAGTACGCCGCCGACGAGGCGCGCTACCGGGCGCCCGCGACGCCGGCGGAGGCGCTGCTGGCGGAGATCTGGGCCGACGTGCTGCGGCTGGACCGGGTGGGCACCGGTGACAACTTCTTCGAGCTGGGCGGCGACAGCATCCTCTCCATCCAGGTGGTCTCGCGCGCGCGGCGCGCCGGACTGGAGCTGACCCCGCGCCAGCTCTTCGAGCACCAGACGATCGCCGAGCTGGCGGCGGCCGCCGGCGGGGCGTGGCCGGTGGAGCGCCGCGCGGAGCCGGGCCGCGTGGCCGGGCCCGTGCCGCTGACGCCCATCCAGGCCTGGCTCCTCGCGCAGGACCACGCGCGCCCGGCGCACTACAACCAGTCGATGCTCCTGGCCGTGGACCCCGCCGTTCCCGACGCGGCGCTGGAGGCCGCGCTCGCGGCGGTGGTGGAGCACCACGACGCCCTCCGCCTGCGCGTCCGGCGGACGGACGCGGGGTGGGAGCAGTGGCACGCGGACGAGGCGGGGATCACGCTGGAGCGGGCGGACCTCTCCCCGCTGGATCCTGACGGCCAGGACCGGGCGCTGGAGGCGGCCGGCGAGCGGGTGCAGGCGAGCCTGGACCTGGAGCACGGACCGCTCGGCCGCGCGGTCCTCTTCGCCCGGGGCGGGCGGGGCCGGGTGCTGCTGCTGGTGCTGCACCACTGGGCGGTGGACGGCGTCTCCTGGCGCATCCTCCGGGAAGACCTGGAGCGCGCGTGCGGGCAGATCGAGGCCGGCCAGCCCCTCGACCTCGGCGCGAAGGGCACCCCGTTCCAGCAGTGGGCCGAGGCGCTGCGGGCGTACGCCGGGAGCGAGGCGGCACGGGCGGAGGCCGGCTACTGGCTGGCGCAGGGGCCGGACGGGGTGCCGCCCCTTCCCGTGGACGGAACGGGGGAGCGGACGGTGGCGGGCCGGCGCACCGTGGAGGTGGGGCTGGACGAGGCGGAGACCCGCGCGCTGCTGCAGGAGGTGCCCGCCGCGTACCGCACGCAGGTCAACGACGTGCTGCTCTGCGCGCTCGCCGAGGCGGTGGGCGGGTGGACCGGGAGCGCGCGCGTGCGCCTGGCCCTGGAGGGGCACGGCCGCGAGGAGGAGGTCGGGGGGGGCGTGGACCTGACGCGCACGGTGGGGTGGTTCACCAGCGTGTACCCGGTGGTGCTGGAGACCGCCGGGGCGGCCGGCCCGGGCGAACGGCTCAAGCGCGTCAAGGAGCAGCTCCGCGCCATTCCCGGGCGGGGGATCGGCCACGGGGCGCTGCGGTGGCTGGCGGAGGACGCCGACCTGCGCGCGCGGCTCGCCGCGCAGGCGGAGCCGGAGATCGTGTTCAACTACCTGGGGCAGTTCGACCAGGGGCTCTCCCTCGCCCGGCGGTTCCGCTTCGGCGGGGGCCGGCGCGGAAGCGAGGTGGCCGCGGAGAACCACCGCCCGTACCTGCTGGCCGTGGACGGCAGCGTGCACGACGGCTCCCTGCGGCTGCGCTGGACGTACGGCGAGGGCACGCACCGGCGCGAGACGGTGGAGCGGCTGGCGGACGCGTTCCTCCGGGCGCTGCGCGGGGTGATCGCGCACTGCCGCCAGCCGGGGGCGGGCGGCTGCACCCCCTCGGACTTTCCTCTGGCGGGGCTCGGGCAGGCGGAGCTCGACGCGCTCCTGGCCGGGCGGAGCGGCGTGGAGGACCTGTATCCCCTGGCGCCCCTGCAGGAGGGGATGCTCTTCCACGCCCTCTCCGGCGCCGGGCCGCAGGCGTACCAGGTGCAGGTCGCGCGGCGCCTGGAAGGGAGGCTGGACGCCGGCCTCTTCCGGCGCGCGTGGGCCGAGGTGGTGGCCCGGCACCCGGCGCTGCGCACCTCCTTCGCCTGGCGCGGGGTGCCCACGCCCCTGCAGCGGGTGGAGGCCGCCGTGCGGCTCCCTTGGCGGGTGGAGCGCTGGACCGGCCTCGCGGAGGCGGAGCAGGAGGCGCGGCTGGAGCGCTACCTGGCCGAGGACCGCGCGCGCGGCTTCGCGCTGGACGAGGCGCCGCTGATGCGGCTGGCGCTCTTCCAGGTGGCCGGCGACGCGCACTGGCTGGTCTGGAGCCACCACCACCTGCTGACGGACGGCTGGTCCAACGCGCGGATCTGGGGCGAGGTGCTGCGGCTGTACCGGGCGTGGAGCACGGGGGCGGCGGCGGAGCTGGCGCGCCCCCGCCCCTACCGCGACTACGTCGGCTGGCTGCGGCGGCAGGACGCGGAGGCCGCGGAGCGCTACTGGACCCGGGTGCTCGCCGGCTTCGCATCGCCCACGCCGCTGCCGGCGGACCGCGCGGCGGAGCCCGGCGCGGAGCCGCGGCAGACGCAGGAGAGCCTGGACCTCGCCCCGGCCACGGCGCGCGCGGTGGAAGAGGCCGCCCGCCGGGCGCAGGTCACGCTGAACACGCTGCTGCAGGGGATGTGGGGGCTGCTCCTCGCCCGCTCGGCCGGCGAGGAGGAGGCGGTGTTCGGCGCCACCGTCTCCGGCCGTCCGGACGGGCTGCCGGGGGTGGAGGAGATGATCGGGCTGTTCATCAACACGCTCCCCGTGCGCGTGCGGGTGCGCGGGGCGGCGCGGCTGGACGCGTGGCTGGGCGAGTTGCAGCGCGCGCAGGCCGAGGCGCGCGAGTACGGCTACGCGCCGCTGGCGCGGGTGCAGGGATGGAGCGGGATGCCCCCCGGCACCCCCCTCTTCGAGAGCCACTTCATCTTCGAGAACCACCCGGTCGAGGAGGCCGAGGGCCCCGGCGGGCCGCTGCGGACCACGCGCGGCCGCATGGCCGAGTGGGGCAGCTATCCGCTCTCCCTGATGGCGGTTCCCGGAGAGGGGCTGCGGCTCCGGCTGAACTACGACGCGAACCGCTTCGACGCGCCGACCGCCGGGCGGATGCTCGAGCGCCTGCGGCGGCTGCTGGAGCAGGCGGCGGAGGGCGTGGACCGCCCGCTCTCGGCGCTCACGCTGCTGAGCGCGGCGGAGCGCCGGCAGCTGCTCGAGGCGTGGAGCGGCGGCGGCGGGGCGTACTCCCCGCGCCCCGTGCACCACCTGGTGGCCGAGCAGGCCGCCCGGACGCCCGACGCGCACGCCCTCTCCTGCGGCGGGCGGACCCTCACCTGCCGCGCGCTGGACGCCGCGTCCAACCGGTTGGCGCACCACCTGGCCGCGCGCGGCGCCGGGCCCGAGTCGGTGGTCGCCGTGGTGGCCGGGCGCGCCCCCGCGACGGTGGTGTCGATCCTGGCCGTGCTGAAGGCCGGCGCCGCGTACCTCCCGCTCGATCCGGAGTACCCGGAGGACCGCCTGCGCCACATGCTGGCCGATGCCGGCGCGCGGCTGCTGGTGAGCGACGGCGCACCCCCCGCCGCGCTGCGGGGCGAGGGCCTTCCCCCCGTGGTGGACCTGCGCGCCGACGCGGAGGCGATCGCCGGCCACCCCGACCGCGCGCCGGAGGTGGCCGTCGACCCCGACAACCTGGCGTACGTCATCTACACCTCGGGCTCCACCGGCACGCCCAAGGGGGTGGCCGTCCCCCACCGCGGCATCGCCAACATGGCGGTGTGGAAGCGTTCGCGGGTGGGTCAGGGCGCGGGCGACCGCGTGCTGCAGTTCGCGTCGTTCTCGTTCGACGCGGCGGCCGAGGAGCTGTTCACCTCGCTCCTGACCGGGAGCACGCTGGTGATGGCGGAGCGCGAGGCGCTGCTGCCGCCCGAGCCGCTGGCCGACACGCTCCGCCGCGAGCGCGTCACCGTCGCCGTTCTCCCCCCCGCCGCGCTGGCGGTGCTGGACCCCGCGGGGCTCCCCGACCTGCGCGCGGTGGTGAGCGCGGGCGACGCGCTCTCTCCCGCCGTGGCGGCGCGGTGGGCGGGCGCGGTGGAGCTCCACAACGGCTACGGGCCCACCGAGGTCACGGTGGGGGCGGCATCGGCGCGGATGGTGCCCGGCGCGCGGCCCTCCCTGGGCCGCCCGCTGGAGAACGTGCGCGCCTACCTGCTGGACGGGGCGGGAGGACCCGTTCCCGCGGGGGTCCCCGGCGAGGTGTACCTGGGGGGCGTAGGGGTGGCGCGCGGCTACGTGGGGCGCCCCGCGCTCACGGCCGAGCGCTTCGTTCCCGACCCCTTCGCGCCCCGGCCCGGCACGCGGATGTACCGCACCGGCGACCGGATGCGCTGGAGCGCCGATGGGGCGCTGGAGTTCGTCTCGCGCCTGGACGGGCAGGTCAAGATCCGCGGCTTCCGCATCGAGACCGGCGAGGTGGAGAGCGCGCTCGCGGCCCACCCCGGGGTGCGCGAGGCGCGCGTGGTGGTGCGCGAGGACGAGCCCGGCGAAAAGCGCCTGGTGGCGTACGTGGTGGGCGAAGCCGGCGCGGCCGCCCTGCGCGAGCACCTCCGGGGGAGCCTGCCGGAGCACATGGTCCCCGCCGCCTTCGTGGCGCTCGCGGCGCTCCCGCTCACGCCCAACGGCAAGCTGGACGTGAGGGCCCTCCCCGCGCCGGAGCCGGCGCCGGCGGAGGAGGCGCGCCACGCGGCGCCGCGCACCCCGGTGGAGGCGGGGGTGGCGGAGATCTGGGCCGAGGTGCTGCGCCTGGAGCGGGTGGGGGTCCACGACGACTTCTTCGAGGCGGGCGGGCACTCGCTCCTCGCCGCCCGCGTGGTCTCGCGCATCCGCGAGGCATTCCGCGCCGAAGTGCCGCTGCGGGCGCTCTTCGAGGGCCCCACCCCGGCGAAGCTGGCCGCGCGGGTGGAGGCGCTGCGCCGCGCGGGGGCGCCGGTGCCGCCGCCGGTGGCGCCGGCGGCGCGGACCGGCGCGCTGCCGCTCTCCTTCGCCCAGGAGCGCCTCTGGTTCCTGGACCGGCTGCAGCCGGGGAGCGCCGCCTACAACATCGCCGCCGCCCTGCGGCTCGGCGGGGCGCTCGACGTGCCGGCGCTGGAGCGGGCGCTCGGCGAGATCGTGCGGCGGCACGAGGCGCTCCGGACCACCTTCCGGGAGCGCGACGGCGGCCCCGTCCAGGTGGTGGCGCCCTTCGGCGGCCTGGCGCTACCGGTGGAGGACCTCTCGGCGCTGGAGGAGGCGGAGCGCGAGGGCGAGGCGAGGCGGCGGGTCGCGCGCGAGGCGGCGCGGCCGTTCGACCTGGCGGCGGGCCCGCTCTTCCGCCCCGGGCTGCTGCGGCTGGGGCGCGAGGAGCACGTGCTGCTGCTCTCCATGCACCACGCCGTCAGCGACGGGTGGAGCATGGGCGTGCTCTTCCGCGAGCTGTCGGCGCTGTACGCCGCGTTCCGCGACGGCGGCGACGCTCCGCTTCCCGCGCTCCCGGTGCAGTACGCCGACTACGCGGTATGGCAGCGCGAGCAGCTGCGGGGCGAGGCGCCCGAGCGGCAGCTCGCGTACTGGCGGGAGCGGCTGGCGGGCGCCCCGGCGCTGCTGGAGCTCCCCACCGACCATCCGCGCCCCCCGGTGCAGAGCCTCCGCGGCGCGTACGAAGACGTCGCCTTCTCCGCCGCCGCGCTGGAGGGGCTGCGGGCGCTGGCGCGGGCGGAAGGGGTGACGCTGTACATGCTCCTCCTGGCCGCCTTCCAGGTGCTGCTGGCGAAGTACGCCGGGAGCACCGACGTGGTGGTGGGGAGCGCGGCCGCCGGACGCGGGCGGGCCGAGGTGGAGGGGCTGATCGGCTTCTTCGCCAACACGCTGGTGCTGCGCACCGACCTCTCCGGCGACCCGGAGTTCCGCGAGGTGCTGCGGCGCGTGCGCGAGACGGCGCTGGGCGCCTGGGAGCACCAGGACGTTCCCTTCGAGCGGCTGGTGGCCGAGCTGCGGCCGGAGCGCTCCCTGGGCCACTCGCCCTTCTTCCAGGCCACCTTCGCCCTGGACGACTCGGGGCGCGCGCCGGCCGGGCTCCCGGGGCTGCGCAGCGAGCCGGTGAAGACGGAGATCCACACCACCAAGCACGACCTCACCCTCGAGCTGGCGGCCGGGGCGGACGGGGTGAGAGGGTCGATCCTCTACGCCCCGGAGCTGTTCGAGCGCGCGACGATCCGGCGGATGCGCGGGCACCTGGCCCGGCTCCTGGAGCAGGTGACCGACGCTCCCGGGCGGCGCCTGTCGGAGCTGGAGCTGATGACGGCGGAGGAGCGCCGCACGGTGGTGGAGGAATGGGGCGGGCGCGACGGCGGCTACCGCGCCCCGCCCGTGCACCGGCTGTTCGCAGCGCAGGCGGCCCGGACGCCCGACGCCCCCGCGCTCTCCTTCGCGGGCCGCACGCTCGCGTACCGCGAGCTCGACGCCCGGGCGAACCGGCTGGCGCGCCACCTGGCGGCGCGGGGCGCGGGCCCCGAGTCGGTGGTGGCCGTGGTGGCCGAACGCGCCCCCGGGACGGTGGTGGCGATCCTGGCGGTGCTGAAGGCGGGCGCCGCGTACCTCCCGCTGGACCCCGAGTACCCGGAGGACCGGCTGCGCTACATGCTGGCAGACTCCGGCGCGCGGCTGCTGGTGAGCGACGGCGCGCTCCCCGCGGCGCTGCGTGGCGGGGGCCTGCCCCCGGTGGTGGACCTGCGTGCCGACGCCGAGGCGATCGCCGCGGAGCCCGACCGCGCGCCGGAGGCGGCCGCCGAACCCGGCAGCCTGGCGTACGTCATCTACACCTCCGGCTCCACCGGACGCCCCAAGGGCGTGGCGGTGGCGCACCACGGCATCGGCAACGAGGCGTGGTGGAGCCGCTCGCGGTGCGGGCTGCGCGCCGGCGACCGCGTGCTGCAGTTCGCCCCGTTCTCCTTCGACGCGGCGGTGCACGAGCTCTTCAGCACCTTCCTGGCCGGCGCCACGCTGGTGCTGGCCGGCCGCGACGCGCTCGTCCCGGGCGACGCGCTGCGCGAGACGGTGCGCCGCGAGGGCGTCACCTTCACCGTCTTCCCCCCCTCGGTGCTGGCGGTGATGGACCCCGGCGGGCTCCCCTCGCTGCGCGTGGTGCTGAGCGCGGGCGAGGCGCTCTCCCGCGAGGTGGCCGAGCCCTGGGCGCGCGCGGTGGAGCTGCACAACGCCTACGGGCCCACCGAGGCCACGGTGGCGGCGTCGGCGGCGCGGGTGGCGCCCGGCGAGGGGCGGCCCACCATCGGGCGGCCGCTGGAGAACGCGCGCGCCTGCGTGCTGGACGGAGCGGGGCGGCCGGTCCCCGCGGGGGTCCCCGGCGAGCTGTACCTGGGCGGCGCCGGGGTGGCGCGCGGCTACCTGGGGCGCCCCGCGCTCACGGCCGAGCGCTTCGTCCCCGACCCCTTCGGCGGGGCCGGGGCGCGCCTCTACCGCACCGGCGACCGGGTGCGGTGGCGGGCGGACGGGGAGCTGGAGTACCTGGGGCGCCTGGACGCCCAGGTGAAGGTGCGCGGCTTCCGCGTGGAGCCGGGGGAGATCGAGGCGGTGCTGCGCCGGCACCCCGCCGTCGACGACTGCGCCGTGGTGGTGCGCGAGGACGCGCCCGGCGACCGGCGGCTGGTGGCCTACGTGGCGGGCGCGGCCGGCGCGGACGAGGTGCGGGCGCACCTGCGGCGCCACCTCCCCGCCCACATGGTGCCGGGGCCGGTGGTGCGGGTGGCCGCGCTCCCGCTCACCCCCAGCGGCAAGGTGGACCGCCGCGCCCTCCCGCCCCCCGCCGGGGTGGAGCCGGGGAGCCGCCGCCGCGCGGCCGAGACGGAGCTGGAGGCGCGGGTGGCGGCGGTGTGGGCGGAGGTGCTGGGCGTGGATGCGGTGGGGGTGGAGGACAACTTCTTCGACCTGGGCGGCCACTCGCTCCTGCTGGTGAGGCTGCAGGCGCGGCTCGCCGCCGCCGGCGTGGGCGAGGTGCGCGTGGTGGAGCTCTTCCAGTACCCCACGGTGCGCGCCCTGGCGGGGTGGCTGGCGGCGGGCGACGGGGTGGGCGCGGCCGCGGTGGACGAGGCGGGGGCGCGGGGGGGCACCCGGCAGGCGGCGCTCGACCGCCGCCTGGAAGCGCGCCGGCGGCGGGGAGCGTAGGGGCGATGGCACCCTCACCCGACACGGGATGCATGGCGAAAACGGAGCACGGCGGCGGCCCCGGGGCGTGGACCGGGCTGGAGGTGGCGGTGGTGGGGATGGCCGCGCGCTTCCCCGGCGCCGACGACATCCATGCCTTCTGGCGCAACCTGCGCGACGGGGTGGAGTCGGTCTCCTTCTTCACCCGCGAGGAGCTGCTGGCGGCCGGGACCCGCGCGGCGCTCCTCGACGACCCCCGCTTCGTCCCCGCCGGCGCCGTGGTCTCCGACGCGGACGAGCTGGACGCGGGGGTGTTCGGGCTGTCGCCGCGCGACGCCGAGATCCTGAACCCGCAGCACCGGCTCTTCCTGGAGTGCGCCTGGTCGGCGCTGGAGCACGCCGGGTACGACCCGGCCCGCGTGGAGCGGCCCGTGGGGGTGTTCGGCGGCTCGGGGATCAACGCCTACCTGGAGCGCCTGGCCGGGCGCGACGACCTGGTGCGCGCGGTGGGGCGGGCGCGGCTGGTGCTGGCCAACGACAAGGACCACCTGACCGCCGGCACCGCCTACCGGCTGAACCTGCGCGGCCCGGCCGTCACGGTGCAGACCGCCTGCTCCACCTCGCTGGTGGCGGTCCACCTGGCCTGCCAGAGCCTGATCAACGGCGAGTGCGACCTGGCGCTGGCCGGCGGCGCGTCGGTCCAGGTCCCCCTGCGCGCCGGCTACCTGTACTCGCCCGACGGGATCGTCTCGCCCGACGGCCGCTGCCGGGCCTTCGATGCCCATGCGCGCGGCACCGTGGGCGGCAGCGGCGCCGGCGTGGTGCTGCTCAGGCGGCTGGACGACGCGCTCGCCGACGGCGACACCGTCCACGCGGTCATCCGCGGCTCGGCCATCAACAACGACGGGGCGCAGAAGGTGGGGTACACGGCGCCCAGCGTGACGGGGCAGGCGCGGGTGATCCACGAGGCGCTCTCGGTGGCGGGGGTGGATCCGGGGACGGTGCAGTACCTGGAGACGCACGGGAGCGGGACGCCGCTGGGCGACGCCGTGGAGCTGAAGGCGCTGGGCGAGGTGCTCTCGCGCGCCGGGGGCGGGCACCCGTGGGCCATCGGATCGGTGAAGGCCAACGTGGGCCACCTGGACACGGCGGCGGGGGTGGCGGGGCTGATCAAGACCGTGCTGGCGCTCGGCAACCGCCAGCTGCCGCCCTCGCTGAACTGCGCCGTCCCCCACCCCGAGATCGAGGCGTCGGGTGGGCGCGTCTTCGTGAACACCGAGCTGCGCCCCTGGGCGTGCAACGGCTCGCCGCGGCGGGCGGGGGTCAGCTCGTTCGGCATCGGCGGGACCAACGCGCACGTGGTGCTGGAGGAGGCGCCCGCGCCGGCGCCCCCGGGCCCGTCGCGCGAGCTCCAGCTCCTCGTCCTCTCCGCCCGCACGCCCACGGCGCTGGCCACGGCGGCGGAGCGGCTGGCCGCGCACCTGGAATCCGCGTCTCCCCCGCTGGCCGACGCGGCGTTCACGCTGCAGTCCGGGCGGGCGCAGATGGAGCATCGCACCGCCGTGGTCTGCCGCGACGCCGCGGAGGGCGCGGCGCGGCTGCGCGAGGCGGCGGCGCGCGGCTCGTCCGCCGTGCCCCGCGCCGGCCGGCCGGTGGCGTTCCTCTTTCCCGGCGTGGGGATGCAGCACGTGGACATGGGCCGCAGCCTCTACCACGCCGAGCCGGCCTTCCGCGGCGCCGTGGACGAGTGCTGCGCGCTCCTCCACTCCGTGCTCGGCTTCGACCTGCGCGACGTCCTCTTCTCCCCCGCGTCTCCCGCGTCCTCCTCCGACGTCCCGTCGTCCGCGGCGGAGGAGCGGGGCGGATGGGACCTGCGGCGGCTCCTGGGGCGGGAGCCGGGGGAGGCCCCGTCGCCGCTGGACGGCACCCGCCTGGCGCAGCCGGCCGTCTTCGTGGTGGAGTACGCGCTGGCGCGGCTGTGGATGGGCTGGGGCGTCCGCCCTACCGCGCTCGCCGGCCACTCGCTGGGCGAGTACGTGGCCGCCTGCGTCTCCGGCGTGCTGCGGCTGGAGGATGCGCTGCGGCTGGTGGCGCTGCGGGCCGCGCTGCTCGACGCGCGCCCCGGCGGCGCCATGCTGGCCGTTCCGCTGGGGGAGGCGGCGCTGCGGGAGATCCTCCCCGCGGAGCTGGACGTGGCGGCGGTGAACACGCCGGAGAGCTGCGTGGCCGCCGGCCCCGCGGCCGCGGTCGAGGCGTTCGCGGCGGCGCTGGCGGAGCGGGGGGTGGTGAGCCGCCGGCTCCCCGCCCGCCACGCCTTCCACTCGCGCGCCATGGCGGGCGTGGCCGGCGAGGTGGAGCGGCTGGTGGCGGGCTTCGCGCTGCGCGCCCCCGGGATCCCCTTCGTCTCCGGCGTCACGGGAACGTGGATCACCGACGACGAGGCGCGCTCCCCCGCCTACTGGGCGCACCACCTCTGCCGCACCGTGCGCTTCGCCGACTGCGTGGCCGCGCTGCGCGAGGAGCCCGGCCGCGCCCTGCTCGAGGTGGGCCCCGGACAGGCGCTGGGCGCCTGGGCCCTGCAGCACCCCGCCGGCGGCGCGCCGGAGCGCGGGGTGGTGCTCAGCTCGCTCCCCCACCGGCACAACCGCGTGCCGGAACCGCGCTTCCTGCTGGAGACGCTCGCCGCGCTGTGGACGGCGGGGGTGGCGGTGGACTGGGCGGCCTTCGCCGCCGGCGAGCGGCGGATGCGCATCCCGCTCCCCGGCTATCCGTTCGAGCGGCGGCGGTACTGGGTGGATCCGCCCCCGGCCGCCGCGGCGGGAGACGGCACGGAGGGGGCGGCCGGCACGGAGGGGGCGGCCGGCACGGAGGGGGCGGCGACGACCGACACGCGGACGGCTGAAGGGGCCGCCGCTGGACCCGACCCGAAAGGCTCCGACGCGATGGACCCCCGACTTCCCGCCGCAGAGGCGGCCGAGACCGCCGCCTCCCCGCGCGAGCGGGCGTTGCTGGGGATGCTGCGGGAGATCGTGGCCGAGCTCACCGGGAGGGAGCGGGAGCAGGTGGACACCGATGGCGACCTCTTCGGCATCGGGCTCGACTCGCTCCTCCTGCTCCAGGGGATCCAGGCCATCGAGAAGCGGGTGGGGGTGCGCGTGCCGCTGGTGGAGCTGATGGAGGACATCTCCACCCTGGGCGCGCTGGCGGCGCACCTGGACCGGGTGCTCCCCCCCGGAACGGAGCTCCGCGAGGGACCGGGCGGGACGCACGCTCCGGCGGACGCATCCGCGTCTCCCGCGCCGGCACCCGCCCCCGAGCCGCAGCCGATGATCCCCGCGCCCCCCGCCTTCTATCCCCCGCCCGCCCCCCGGCCGGCCGCGGGAGCGGGAGAGGGCGCGCTGGAGCGCCTGTTCGCCCAGCAGCTCCAGGCCATGAGCCAGCTGATGGCGCAGCAGATCGCCGCCGCCACCGGCGCGGCCGCGCATCCCGCCGCGGCGGTTCCGGGCGCCGCCCTCCCCCGCCCCGCGCCGGCCGCGGCGCCGCCCTCCGCGCCCGCCTTCGCGCCCGCCGCCGCGGCCTCTGCGGCGGAGCCCGGGGCCACGGTGGCGGTGCACGCGGTGGAGCGGGCGCCGCGGGCCCCCATCCAGCCGGAGACCTTCGTCCCCTACCAGGCGGTGAACCCCGAGGGGCGGGGCGCGATGACGCCGCGCCAGCGCGAGTACCTGGAGGGCTTCATCGCGCGGTACGTGGAGCGGACGAAAGCCTCCAAGGCCCACCAGGTGCGCTACCACGCGCCGCTGGCCGACACCCGCGTGAGCGCCCGCTTCCGCCGGGCCTGGAAGGAGATCCTGTACCCCATCGTCGGCAGCCGCGCGCTGGGCTCGCGGGTGTGGGACGTGGACGGCAACGAATACGTGGACACGGGGATGTCGTTCGGGTGCAACCTGTTCGGCCACGCCCCGGAGTTCGTGAGCCGCGCCATCCGGGAGCAGGTGGAGCGCGGCTACGGCGTGGGCCCGCAGTCGCCCGACGCCGGGCGCGCCGCGGAGCTGATCTGCGAGCTGGGCGGGAACGACCGCGCCGTCTTCTGCAACTCGGGGACGGAAGCGGTGATGGGCGCCATCCGCGCCGCCCGCACCTTCACCGGGCGCAACCGGATCGCCGTCTTCTCCGGGAGCTACCACGGCTGGGCCGACGTGGTGCTGGGCCGGCTCACCAGCGGAGGGAAGCGCGAGGTGCGCCCCACGGGCCCGGGGATCCCGCCGGCCCCGCTGCAGGACGTGGTCGTGCTGGAGTGGGACGACCCCGCCTCGCTGGAGGTGCTGGCCCGGGAGGTGGACGAGCTGGCGCTGGTGCTGGTGGAGCCGGTGCAGAGCCGCCGGCTGGACATCCACCCCCGCGCCTTCCTGCACGAGCTGCGCAGGATCACCCGCGAGGCCGGCACCCTCCTCCTCTTCGACGAGCTGATCACCGGCTTCCGCATCGCGCCCGGGGGCGCGCAGGCGCACTTCGGCGTGCAGGCCGACCTGGTGACCTACGGGAAGATCGTGGCCGGCGGGCTGCCGATGGGCGTGGTGGCGGGGCGGCGCGAGGTGATGGACGTCTTCGATGGCGGCGTCTTCAGCTACGGCGACGACTCCTACCCCGCCGCGCAGCGCACCATCTTCGCGGGCGCCTTCTTCAAGCACCCGCTCTCCATGGCGGTGGCCTGCGCCATCCTGGAGGAGATCCGCCGCCAGGGCGCGCCGATGTACGAGCGCCTGAACGCGCGCACCGCCGAGCTCGTCGCGCGGCTGAACGCCTGCTTCGACGCCGGGCGCTACCCGATCGCCGCGGTGCGCTTCGGCTCCGCCTTCCGCTTCTTCTTCGGCCCCGAGGTCGCCTTCTCCGACCTCTTCAACCACCACCTGATCCACCACGGGATCCACGTGATCCCCGAGACCGGCACGCACTTCCTCTCCACCGCCCACACCGACGCGGACCTGGAGCTCTTCTTCCAGGCCGTGCGTTCCTCGGTGGAGGCGCTGCGGGGCGGCGGCTTCATCCCCGAAGGCCCGGCCGGCGGGGGGGGAGAGCCGGCGCCGGACGCCTCGCCCCCGCGCGGGGAGCCGGGCCCCGTGGCCGCTCGGCCGACGGCGCGGGACGACGCGCGGGACGCCGCGTCGGCCCCCGCGGCCGGGGCCGCGCCCGCGCCGTCCGCCGCCCCGGCGCGAAGCGAAGGGGTGCGGGTCCTCCCCGTCGGCGAGGGGCAGCGGCAGCTCTGGATCGAGTCGCAGATGGGCGACGACGCCGGCCGCGCCTACGTGGAGTCCACCTCCATCCGCCTGCACGGCGCGCTGGACGTGGACGCCATGCGCGCGGCGCTCGGGGCCCTGGTGGCGCGGCACGACACGCTGCGCATGACCTTCGGCGCGGAGGGCGACACGCAGCGGATCCACCCGGCGCTCGACCTCGAGGTGCCGCTGCAGGACTTCCGCGGCGTTCCCCCCGAGGCGCGCGAGGCGCGGCTGGAGGCATGGGTCCGCGAGGGCGTGCGGCGCCCCTTCGACCTGGCGGCCGGGCCGCTGGTCCGCTTCGCCCTGGCGGCCGTGGGGGAAGACGAGCACGTGCTGGTGTTCACCTTCCACCACGCCGTGCTGGACGGATGGTCGTCGGGGATCGTGGCGCGCGAGCTGGGCGAGCTGTACGCCGCCGCGCGCGACGGTCGCCCCGCGGCCCTCCCGCCGCCCCCCGACCACGCCGCGGCGGTGGAGGCGCGCGCCGCCGCCGTGCGCCACGCCCCGGCCGCGCAGGCCTACTGGGAGGCGCAGTTCGCCGGCGGCGTCCCGGTGCTGGAGCTCCCCACCGACCGGCCGCGCCCGGCCGTGCGCGACTACCGCGGCGCGTGCGTGACCCGCGTGGCCGGCGTGGAGCTGGCGCGCCGCCTGGGCGAAGCGGGACGGCGGCACGGGCTCACCCTGTTCAACACCCTCCTCTCGGCCGTTTTCGTCTGGCTGGAGCGGGTGACGGGGCAGGACGACCTGGTGGTGGGCACCCCCTCGGCGGGGCAGACAGGGAAGGCGGGAGAGGCCGGCATGGTGGGCTTCGACGTCAGCGTCCTCCCCATCCGCGCCCGCGTGGAGCCGCGGGCCTCCTTCGCGGAGCAGGCGCGCCGGGTGCGCCGCGCGGTGCTGGGCGCCGTGGAGCACCAGGACTTCTCCTTCCCCCGCCTGGTGGAGACGCTGCTGCGCCGGCGCGACCCCAGCCGCCCCCCCGTCTTCTCCGTGCTGATGCACCTGGACCGCCACGAGCGCCGCGGCGTCCTGGGCGGCCTGCGGGTGGAGACCGACGACAACTTCGCGGGCGGGGCCAAGGTGGACCTCGCCTTCGACCTGGCCGAGACGGCGGAGGGGCTGCGCCTGCGCCTCGCCTACGCCGCCGCCCTCTTCGACCCCGACACGGCCGCGGGCTGGCTCGCCGCCTTCGAGCGGCTGCTGGAGGAGGTGGCCGCGGACCCGGAGCGGCGGATCTCGGAGCTGAGCCTGGCCGGGGCCGAGGAGCGGCGCCTGGTGGTGGAGGAGTGGAACCGCACGGAGCACCCGGTTCCGAGCGGCTGCATCCACGCGCTCTTCGAGGCGCAGGCGGCGCGCACCCCCGAGGCGGTGGCCGTGGCCTGCGGCGAGGAGCGGCTGACCTACGCGGAGCTGGACGCCCGCGCCAACCGGCTGGCGCACCACCTCCGCCGGCTGGGCGTGGGCCCGGAAGACCGGGTGGCGCTCTGCATGGAGCGCAGCCCCGACCTGGTGGCGGCGTTCTTCGCCGTCCTCAAGGCGGGCGCGGCGTACGTCCCGCTGGAGCCCGCGCACCCGGCCGCGCGCCTGGCCCACATGCTCCGCGACAGCGGCGCGCGCCTCCTCCTCACCCAGTCGTGGCTGGAGGGCCGCCTCCCCGCGGAGCGCCCGGCCACGCTCGCCCTGGACGCGCTGGCCGGCGCGCTGGCGGCCGAGCCGGAGAGCCGTCCCGAGAGCGGGGTGGGACCGGAGAACCTGGCGTACGTCTACTACACCTCGGGCTCCACCGGGCGCCCCAAGGGGGTGGCCATGCACCACCGCGGCCCCGCCAACTACTTCGCCTGGGGGCGCGAGGCGTATGCTCCCCTGGCGGGGCGGGGGGCGCCGGTCTTCTCGTCGATGGCGGTGGACCTGACGCTCGCGAACTTCATCCCCCTCTTCGCGGGAGAGCGGGTGGTGCTGGTCCCCGAGGGCCCGGGGATCGAGCCGCTGGCCGAGGCCATCCGCGCCGCGCCGGGGTTCGGGATGATCAAGATCACCCCCACCCACCTGGCGCTGCTCAACCAGGTCCTCACCCCGGAGGAGGCGGCGGCCAGCACGGCCACCCTGGTGGTCGGCGCCGACAACCTCTTCGCGGAGCCCACCCTCCCCTGGCAGGAGGGCGCGCCGGGGGTGCGGCTGCTGAACGAGTACGGCCCCACCGAGACGGTCGTGGGGTGCTCGCTCTACGCCCTCCCGCCGGGGAGGCACGCCGGGGGCCGCGTCCCCATCGGCCGGCCGATCTGGAACCTGACGATGTACGTGCTCGACGCCGCCCTGCACCCGGTGCCGCCGGCCATCCCCGGCGAGCTGTACGTGGGCGGCGTGGGGGTGGCGCGCGGCTACCTGGGGCAGCCGGCGCTCACGGCCGCCCGCTTCGTTCCCGACCCCTTCTCGTCCACCCCCGGCGCGCGCCTCTACCGCACCGGCGACCGCGCGCGCTTCCTGGCCGACGGCAACGTCGAGTTCCTGGGGCGCACCGACTTCCAGGTGAAGGTGCGCGGCTACCGGGTGGAGACGGGGGAGATCGAGCGCGTGCTCTCGGCGCACCCCGCGGTGAGCGGCGCCGTGGTGGTGGCGCGCGAGGACGTGCCGGGCGACCGCCGCCTGGTGGCCTACGTGGTGCCGCGCGAGCCCGGCGCGGCCACCCCCGACGCGCTCCGCCAGGCGCTGCGCGAGGCCCTTCCCGAGTACATGGTCCCCGCCGCCGTGGTGGTGATGGAGAGCCTCCCGGCCGGCTCCACGGGAAAGGTGGACCGCGCCGCGCTCCCCGCCCCTGACTACGCCGCGCCCGCGGAGCGCCACGCGGCGCCGCGGACCCCCACGGAGGAGACGGTGGCGGCGGTCTGGCGGGAGGTCCTGGGCCTGGACCGGGTGGGGGCGCACGACGACTTCTTCGAGCTGGGCGGGCACTCGCTCCTGGCCACGCGCGTGGTCTCGCGGATCCGCGAGGCGTGCGGCGTGGAGGTGGGGCTGCGCACGCTCTTCGGCGCCCCCACCGTGGCCGGGCTGGCCGCGCGGGTGGACGGCGCGCGCGGCGCGGGGGTGCCCCGGCCGGCGCCGGTGCCGCGCGCGGACCGCTCCCGGCCGCTTCCCCTCTCCTTCGCGCAGGAGCGGCTCTGGTTCCTGGACCGGATGCAGCCGGGGAGCGTGCGCTACAGCATGCCTCGGGCGCTGCGGCTCTCCGGCAGGCTCGACGCGTCGGCGCTGGAGCGCGCCCTGGGCGACGTGGTGCGGCGCCACGAGGCGCTGCGCACCACCTTCCGGGAGCGCGACGGCGAGCCGGAGCAGGTGGTGGCCCTCTTCCGCGGCTTCCGCCTCGCGGTGGACGACCTCTCGGCGCTGGAGGGGGCGGAGCGCGAGGCGGAGACGCGCCGCCGCTTCGCCGCCGAGATCGCGCGCCCCTTCGACCTGGCCGCCGGCCCGCTCTTCCGCGCCTCGCTGCTGCGCCTGGGCGAGAAGGAGCACGTGCTCCTCCTCTCCACCCACCACGTGGTGAGCGACGGGTGGAGCATGGACGTGCTGATGCGCGAGCTCTCCGAGGCGTACGCGGCGCGGCGCGAAGGGGAGGAGCCCCGGCTCGCCGACCTCCCGCTGCAGTACGCCGACCATGCCGTGTGGCAGCGCGGGCAGCTGCGGGGCGAGGCGCTGGAGCGGGAGCTGGCGTACTGGAGGGAGCGGCTCGCGGGGGCGCCGGCGCTGCTGGAGCTCCCCACCGACCACCTCCGGCCGGCGGTGGCCACCGGCCGCGGCGGGGGAGAGCGGGTGCGGCTCCGCCGCAGGCAGGTGGAGCGGCTGGAGGCGGTGGCCCGGCAGGAGGGCGCCACCCTCTTCATGGCGCTCCTGGCGGGCTTCCAGATGCTCCTCTCCCGCTATGCCGGGAGCGCCGACGTGGTCGTGGGCACCACCATCGCGGGGCGCACGCGCGCCGGCGTGGAGGGGCTGATCGGGCTGTTCATGAACACGCTGGTGCTGCGTACCGACCTCTCCGGCGACCCCACCTTCCGCGAGGCGCTGGCGCGGGTGCGCGAGGTCACGCTGGGCGCGTACGAGCACCAGGAGCTCCCCTTCGAGCAGCTGGTGGCGGAGCTGAACCCGGAGCGGAGCCTGAGCCGCACCCCCCTCTTCCAGGTGCTCTTCGAGCTGAACAACACCGGGGGCGCGGGGCCGGCGCCGGGGCTCGCGGGGGTGCGGGCGGCCGAGCTCGCCGCGGAGGGCGGCGTGGCCAAGTTCGACCTGGGCGTGGCGCTGGAGCCCACGGCGCGCGGCCTGGAAGGGCTGCTCACCTACAGCGCCGAGCTCTTCGAGGCGGGCACCGCGCGGCGGATGGCGGAGCAGCTGGAGCGCGTGCTGGAGCAGGCCGCCGCCGACCCCGGCGTGCGCCTCTCGCGGCTGGAGCTGATGGGGAGGTCGGAGCGGGCGCGGGTGGTGGCGTGGAACCGGACCACGGCCCGGTACCCGGCGGAGCGCTGCATCCACCAGCTCTTCGAGGCGCAGGCGGGGCGGACGCCCGCCGCGGTGGCGGTGCGCTTCGGGGACGCGTCGCTCACCTACCGCGAGCTCGACGAGCGGGCGAACCGGCTCGCCCGCCACCTGGCCGGCCTGGGGGTGGGGCCGGAGGCGCGGGTGGGGCTCTGCCTGGAGCGCTCGCTGGAGCTGATGGTGTGCATCCTGGGGGTGATGAAGGCCGGCGGGGCGTACGTGCCGGCCGACCCGGCCCACCCGGCCGAGCGGATCGGCTACGTGCTGGAGGATTCCGGCGTGGGCGTGCTGCTCACCCAGGAGCGGCTGCGCGCCCGCCTTCCCCGGCGCGAGGGGATGGAGGTGGTGGCCGTCGACGGCGCGTGGGGGGAGATCGCGGCCGGGAGCGCGGAGCCGCTGGAGAGCGGCGTCGGCCCCGAGAACCTGGCGTACGTCATCTACACCTCCGGGAGCACGGGCCGTCCCAAGGGCGTCGCCATGCACCACCGCGGCGTCTGCAACTACCTGCACTGGGGGGTCCGCGCCTACGGGGCGGAGGCGGGGAGCGGCGCGCCCGTCTTCTCCTCGATGGCCGTGGACCTGACCCTCACCAACCTCCTCCCCCTCTTCGCCGGCCGCCCCGTCCACCTCCTCCCCGAGGAGAACGCGGTGGAGGCGCTGGCCGACGCGCTGCGCGGGCGGCCGGAGTTCGGGCTGGTCAAGATCACCCCCGTCCACCTCTCGCTGCTGACCCCCCTGCTCACGCCGGAGGAGGCCCGGACGGCGGCGCGCACCCTGGTGATCGGCGCCGACTTCCTCTCCGCCGAGACCACGCTCTTCTGGCAGGACCATGCCCCCGGCGTGCGGCTGATGAACGAGTACGGCCCCACCGAGACGGTGGTCGGCTGCTCGGCGTACGTCCTTCCCCCGGGGAAGCACCGCGCCGGCCCGGTCCCGGTGGGGCACCCGATCCAGAACCTCCGCTTCTACGTGCTCGACGCGCACCTCGAGCCGGTGCCCGTGGGGCTTCCCGGCGAGCTGTGCATCGGCGGCGCGGGGGTGGCGCGCGGCTACCTGGGGCGCCCGGCGCTCACCGCGGAGAAGTTCCTCCCCGACCCCTTCGCCGAGGCGGGCGCGCGCATGTACCGCACGGGCGACCGCGCGCGCTGGCGGGCCGACGGGAACCTGCTGATCCTGGGCCGCACCGACAACCAGGTGAAGATCCGCGGCTACCGGGTGGAGCTGGGCGAGATCGAGGCCGCGCTGCGGCGGCGGGAAGGGGTGCGCGAATGCCTGGTGACGGTGCGCGAGGACGCGCCCGGCGACCGGCGGCTGGTGGCGTACGTGGTGGGCGAGGCGACGGCGGAGGCGCTGCGCGAGGCGCTGCTGCGCAGCCTCCCCGAGTACATGGTGCCCAGCGCCTTCGTGCGGCTCGACGCCCTCCCGCAGACCCCCACCGGGAAGGTCGACCCGCGGACGCTCCCGCCCCCCGCGCACGCGGGCGCCGGCGCGGAGGCCGACGCGCCGGCGAGCTTCGTCGAGGCGCAGCTCATCCAGCTCTGGGAAGAGCTCCTGGGGGTGGAAGGGATCGGGGCCACGCAGAGCTTCTTCGACCTGGGCGGGAACTCGCTCCTGGCGCTGCGCCTCTTCACCCGCGTCAACCGCACCCTCGGCTGCGACCTTCCCGTCGCCACCCTGTTCGAGGGCGCCACCGTCCGGCACATGGCCGAGGCCGTCGCCGCGCAGCGGCGCGACGCGGCCCCCCCGGCGTCGGTGGTGCCGCTCCAGCCGCACGGGCCGCTCCCGCCGCTCTTCCTGGTGCACGCGGCCGACCGCGACGTGCTGGGCTACGTGAACCTGGTGCGCCACCTGGGTGCCGCCCAGCCCGCGTTCGGCGTGCGCGACCTGGGCGAGCTGTCGCGCCCGGTGCCCCGGATCGCCGCGGAGCACGTCGCGGCGATCCGCGCGGTCCAGCCACGGGGGCCGTACTACCTGGCCGGCTGGTCGTTCGGGGGAACCGTCGCCTTCGAGATGGCGCTCCAGCTGGAGCGGACCGGCGAGACGGTGGCGTTCCTGGGGCTGCTCGACACCCTCTCCCCCCGCCTCTGGCCGGCGTGGTCGTGGGGGCGCGAGGTCGACGTGGTGGTGGGGATGGCGCGCGAGGCCGCCGAGCTGGCGGGGCGCCCCTTCTCCCTGGAGGCCGCGGAGCTGGAGTCCCTCGCGCCCGACGAGCAGGTGCTGGGCGCGGTCGAGGCGCTCCATGCGCAGGGCGCCGTGCCGCGCGACTACGACGCGGCGGCGCTGCGCGCGAGCGTCCGGGCGATCCGCGACCGCATCGAGAGCTGCTCCACCTACGCCGGGGGCCGCCTCGCGGGAACGCTCACGCTCTTCCGCGCGGGTACCCCGTCGGAGCGCCACCGCGCCTTCTTCGCCTCGCGGGGCGGGGAGGAGCACGACCTGGGGTGGTCGCCGCTCTGCGAGCGCCCGGTGCAGGTGCACCCGGTGCCGGGGACGCACGCCACCATCGGCTCCGAGCCGCACGTGCGCGTCTTCGCGCGGCGGATGCGCGACGCGCTCGAAGCCGCCCGGCTCGCCGTGGGCGCCGGGCAGCCGGAGCCCGGCCCGGAGGCCGCCCGATGAATCCCCCGCCCAGCCCGAGGGAAACCGGGACCTCCCCGTCTCCCGTTCGCCGCCTCCGCGCACCCGTCCGGGTGGCGCGCGCGGGCGGCTCCCTCCCCACCGCAGAGAGGCATCGATGGCGAGTGCGCGGATAAGCAGCCCCGGGCGCTGGCGCGCGCTCCTCGCCCTCCTCTGGGAGGGCGGGCGGGGGCGGCTGGTGGCCTTCGGCGCCCTGGTGCTGGCCGCCGGCGCGCTGCCGACGGCGGCGATCCTGGCGACCGGCGGGCTCGTCGCCGCCATCCCCACGGCGGCGCGCGGGGCCGGCGCGGCGGGGATGCGTCCGGCGCTGCTCGCGCTGGGCGTGCTGGTGGGGTGCCTCGCGGCGCTCGTGCTGGTGGCGGGGGCGCTGGCGCAGCTCTCCCGGGTCCTCGACAACGCCTTCGCCCTGGAGGTCCACCGCGCCGTGGCCCGGGCCACGCTGGCCACGCCGGGGGTGGCGCCGCTCGAAGACCCCGCCTTCGCCGACCACCTGCACGCCGTGCAGGACGCCGAGCGGCGCGGCGTGCTCCGGCGCACCGTGGCGGCGCTCTCGGGCGTCGCCGTCACGCGGCTCAGGGGGATCGGCGCGTTCGTGGTGCTGCTGGGCTTCCAGTGGTGGGCGCCCCTCCTGCTCGCCCTGGCGTGGCACCTCACCAACCGGACCTACCTGCAGGCCACCGAGAACGGGGTGAGCGTGAACATGGGCGACGGCGCGGTGCGGCTGCGCCGGGCCGAATACCTGCGCTCGCTCGCGCTCGACGCGCCCGCGGCCAAGGAGGTCCGGGTGTTCGGGCTGGGCGGGTGGGTGGTCGCCCGCTACGGCGACGCCTGGCTCGACGCCCTCGGCGTGCTCTGGCGGAGCCGCAAGGCGAACCGCGGGCTGACCGCCGCCGCCGCGCTGGCGCTGGCCGTGTCGCACGCCGCGGTGCTGGCCGCGCTGGGCATGGCGGCGAGCCGCGGCGAGATCAGCGGCGCCCTCCTCCTGGTCTTCGCGCAGGCGGTGATCGCCACCAGCGACCTGGGGCTCCTGGGCGACCCCCAGTGGCTGCTCGCCCAGGCGCTGGCCGTCGCCGAGCGCGTGCGCGGCCTGTCGCCGCGCACGCCCGGTTCCCCGCCCGCGGAGCCCGCCGTGCCGGCGGCCCTCCCCGGCGGAACGCTCGCCGTGCGCCTGGAGGGCGTGCGCTTCACCTACCGCGGCCGGGAGCTCCCCACCCTCGACGGCCTCACGCTGGAGATCCCCGCGGGGCAGTCGCTGGCGATCGTGGGGGAGAACGGCGCCGGGAAGAGCACCCTGGTCAAGCTCCTCTGCGGGCTGTACGACCCCGACGCCGGGCGGATCACCCTGGGCGGCGGCCTTTCGCCGCGCCAGGCGCGGGGGCGCATCGCCGCCATCTTCCAGGACTTCGTCCGCTACGCGCTCCCGCTGCGCGAGAACGTGGCCTTCGGGTGCCTCCCCCTCATCGGCGACCAGGCGGCGCTGGAAGGCGCCCTGCGCGACGCCGGGGGCGACGGGCTCGCCGACCGGCTTCCCGGCGGGTGGGACACGCCCCTCGCGCGCGAGATGGAGGGCGGCGCCGACCTGTCGGGCGGGCAGTGGCAGCGGGTGGCGCTCGCCCGCGCGCTGGCCGCGGTGAGGGGCGGCGCGGGCCTCCTGATCCTGGACGAGCCGACCGCCGCGCTCGACGTGCGCGCCGAGACCGAGCTCTTCGAGCGCTTCCTGGAGGTGACCCGCGGCGTCACCACCGTGCTCGTCTCGCACCGCCTCTCCAGCGTGCGCCGCGCCGACCGGATCGTGGTGATCGAGGGCGGGCGGGTGGTGGAGGACGGCACCCACGACGCGCTGCTGCGCGCCGGCGGGCGGTACGCGGCGATGTTCTCGCTCCAGGCCGAGCGCTTCGCGGCCGGGGAGCCGGCCGAGACGGAGGTGGCCCATGCGTGAGCGCTGGCGTGCCCTCTCCCTGCTGGTGCGCACGGCCTGGCGCACCGACCCCTGGCGCTGCGCCGGGCTGCTGCTGGAGCCGCTGAGCTTCGTCCGCTTTCCCCTGTTCGCCTGGTGCCTGAAGCTGATGGCCGACGGCGCGCTGCGGCACGACGCGCGGCTGCTGGCCATCGGCGCCGCGGGGATCACCGCGACCCGGGTGCTCTGGTTCCTGGGGATGTGGACCGGGAGCTGGATCCGCAACCGGCTGGTGGAGGAGGTGGGGTTCGCGCTCGACCGCGAGATCGCGGCGCTGGCCTCGGCGCTCCCCGGGCTGGAGCACCACGAGCGCCCCGACTACCAGGACCGCGTGGAGCTGCTCCGCCAGCAGCAGGGGGCGCTGGGGAACTCGCTCAACGTGGTGATCTACGCCGCCAACATGGTGGTGGGCGGGGTGTCCACGCTGGTGGGGCTCGCCGTGGTGAGCCCGTGGCTCCTCCTCCTGGTCCTCTTCGCGCTCCCGGCGCTGCCCATCGCCGTGGTGGAGCAGGGGTGGAGGCGCGACGCCGAGACGCGCTCCGCGCAGCCCTCCCGCCTGGCCCGCCACCTCCAGGGGCTCACCGTCGACCGCAACGCCGGGATGGAGCTGCGGGTGTTCGGCCTGCAGCGCGAGATCCTCTCCCGCTTCGGCCGGGCCTGGACGGAAGCGCGCGGGCCGATGCTCGCCGTGGGGCGGCGGGCCACGCTCTTCAACGCCGCGGCCGACCTCCTGTACCTGGCCGGGCTCGCCGGCGCCGTGGCCCTGATGCTCCGGCGCGCCAGCCAGGGGGTGGCCACCGCCGGAGAGGTGGTGATGGCGCTCTACCTGGCCCAGCAGGTCAAGACCAGCATCCTGGAGCCGATCCAGGTGACGATCATGCTCGGCGAGGTGCTGCGCGCCGCGGGCCGCATGCTCTGGCTGCGGGACTATGCGCACGAGCGGATGGCGGCGCGCCCCGGGACGGAGCCGGCCCCCGCGCGGCTGGAGGAGGGGATCGTCTTCGAGCGCGTCTCCTTCCGCTACCCCGGCACCGAGCGCTGGGCGGTGCGCGACGTCTCGCTCCGCATCCCCGCCGGGAGCGTGGTGGCGCTGGTGGGGGAGAACGGGGCCGGGAAGACCACGCTGGTCAAGCTCCTCTGCCGCATGTACGAGCCCACCGAGGGGCGCATCCTGGTGGACGGGGTGGACCTGGCGGAGATCGAGCCCGACGCGTGGCGGCGGCGGCTCTCGGCGGCGTTCCAGGACTTCGCCCGCCTCGAGCTCTCCGCGCAGCACGCCGTGGGCGCGGGCGACCTGGCCCGGCTGGACGACCGTGCCGCGGTGCAGGCGGCGCTGGAGCGGGCGGGCGCGGCCGGCGTGCTGGGCGCGCTCCCCGCGGGGCCCGACACGCAGCTCGGCTCGCGCTGGGAGGGCGGCGTGGACCTCTCCACCGGGCAGTGGCAGCAGCTGGCGCTGGGGCGGGCGCTCATGCGCGAGGACCCGCTGGTGGTCTTCTTCGACGAGCCCACCGCGAGCCTGGACGCGCTGGCCGAGCACGCGCTCTTCGAGCGCTACGCCCGCGAGGCGGCCTCGGGCTCGGCGCGCGGGGCCGTCACCGTGCTGGTGTCGCACCGGTTCAGCACCGTGCGCTCCGCGGAGCTGATCCTGGTGGTCAGCGAGGGCGGGGTCACGGAGCTGGGGAGCCACGACCAGCTGATCGTGCGGGGCGGGCTGTACTCCGAGCTCTACCTGCTGCAGGCGCGCGCCTACCAGGGGAGCCCGGAGGCGGAAGCGGTGCCCGGGGCGGCGTGAGCCGCTCCGCCGGTTGGAACCCCATCCCATTCGATCGTAGGGAAGGCCAGGGGACGTGACCTTTCGTTCGAATGCGCCATCCGCTTCGCCACGGAGCTGATCGGCATCCCCTCCCTCCCGGGCGGGGCCCGGGCGAGGCCCGGGCGAGGAGGGGGGTGGTGCGGCGGATTCGTGGAGGAGCTGGAGGCGCCGGGCTTCGACGAGGCGCGCACCGACCGCGCGGGGAACGTCGTCGGCCGCATCGCGGGGGCGGGGGGCGCGCCCGCGGTGATGCTCTCCTCGCACATGGACGTGGTCGACGTGGGGGACCCGGCGGGGTGGGAGCACGATCCCTACGGGGGGATCGTGGCCGACGGGTGCCTGCACGGGCGCGGAGCCATGGAGCTCAAGGGGCCGCTGGCCATCCACCTCTACGCCGTCGCCCGCTTCGTGGAGGAGCGGTGCGCTGCTACCAGCGGGTCAACCTCCTCTCGGAGCTCGCGGCCGCGGCGCCCGCAGGGAGACGTGTGGAGCAGCCGCGGCGCCGCCGGCTCGGGTGGCGCGGGCGAAGGAGACACGACCTCTCCCGGATCGAGACCCGGAACGGGGAGAGGGGGCGAGCCCCAGCGAGCCGGAGAGGGCGCCGAGCCGGATCGGCGATGCGCGCAGGGTCACGCGACTGGCACGCGGCCGAATGCACCGTCGATCGCCGCACGCGGGATGACGGCGCCGAGCGAAACGGACGACCGATGACCGATCTTTCCCTGGACCGCGCGGTCCGCCTCGCGGCGGGCGTGAAGTGCCTGGAGCCCCGCGCGGACGCGGTTGTCGACGCGTATCCGCTCACGGCCATGCAGCAGGCGATGCTCCTCAGGAGCCAGCGCGACCCGGGCGCGGGCTTCTACGTGCAGCAGCTCGTCTGCACGCTGCGCGAGCCGCTGGACCTCTCGGAGTTCCGGAGCGCGTGGCAGCGTCTCGTGGCGCGCCATCCCGTCCTGCGGAGCTCCTTCCACCTGGACGCCTCGCCCGAGCCGCTCCAGCGGGTGCACGCGGAGACGGAGGTGCCCTGGCGGGAGCACGACTGGCGCGGGCTGCCGGAGGAGGCGCGGGACGACGCGATGCGGGCCTTCCTGCGGGAGGACCGCGCCACCCCGTTCCGCCCGGACGACGCCCCCCTGGCGCGCTTCACCCTCTTCCGGCTGGGAGACGAGGCGCACCGGCTGGTGTGGACCTCCCACCACGCCCTCTTCGACGCGCATGCGCGCCGGATCCTCCTGCAGGAGGTGTTCGCCGACTACCAGGCGGCGGTCGACGGGCGGGCGTTCGCGGCCGCGGACCGGCGATCGTACGGCGAGTACGTGCGTTGGCTCCAGGGCGCGGAGCCGCCGGACTCGCGCGCCTTCTGGGAAGAGGAGCTGCGCGGCTTCGAGTCTCCCAACGACCTCGTCCTCGAAGCGGGGAGCGGCGAGGCGGAGGGGAGGGGGAGACACGGCTTCGACCTCTCCACGGCGCTGACCGCCGGGCTGCGGCGGCTCGCGGGGCGCGGGGAGCTCACGCTCAACGCCGTGCTGCAGGGCGCCTGGGCCCTGCTGCTCGGCCGCTGCACCGGCGACGGCGACGTGGTGTTCGGGGCGACGCGGATGTGCCGCGGGGGCGGCTTCGCGGGAGCCGAGGGGGTGGTGGGGCTGCTGAGCAACACCGTTCCCCTGCGGGTCCGGCTCGACGCGCGGAGGTCCGTCGCCGACTTCCTGGACGGCGTGCGTTCGCGCTGGGTGCGGATGCGCCCGCACGAGCGTGTGCACCCGGCGCGCATCCAGGAGTGGAGCGAGGTTCCCTCCGCCGTCCCGCTCTTCCAGACGGCGATCGGGTATCAGCCGGAGACCGCGCACGACGCGCTGCGCCGCCTGGGGGAGGCGTGGGGGGGGCGCACCTTCGACCTCCTGCAGCGCGTCGGCACGCCGCTCACCGTGATCGCGCACGGGGGCCCGCGCATCTCCCTGGAGATCCTGTACGACCCCGCCCGGTTCGGCGGCGCGGCGATCCGGCGGATGGGAGAGCACCTCACCCACGTCCTGCGCGCCTTCGCGGAGGACCCCGGGCAGCCGCTGGACCGCATCGAGCTCCTGGCCCCCGCGGAGCGGCGCCACCTCCTGGAGGATTTGAATCCCCCGGCGGTTCCCCTTCCCGCATCCACCTGCGTACACGCCCGCTTCCAGGCCTGGGCGGCCCGGGCCCCGGACGCGGTGGCGGTCGTCTTCCAGGCCGAAGCGCTCACCTACGGCGAGCTCGAGCGGCGCGCCAACCGGCTGGCTCGCCAGCTGGCGCGCCGCGGCGCGGGGCCGGACGCGCGGGTGGGCGTGCTGCTGGAGCGGGGCGTGGAGCTGGTGGTCTCCATCCTGGCCGTGCTGAAGGCAGGCGGCTGCTACGTTCCGCTGGACCCGGGCTACCCGGCCGAGCGGCTGGCGCTCATGCTCGCCGACTGCGATGCCCGCGTGCTGCTGACCCGTGGCGAGCATCGCGCGGCCGTCGCCCTGGACGGCCTTTCGGTGGTGTGCCTGGACGAGGCGGCGGACGCGCTCGCCGGCGAGCCGGCGGAGGCGCCCCGGAGCGGCGCCGTGGCGGAGAGCCTGGCCTACGTGGTCTACACCAGCGGGAGCACCGGCAGGCCCAAGGGCGTCATGGTGGCCCACCGGCACGTGGTCCAGCTCGTCTGCGAGACGGACTACGTGCGGATCGGCCCGGGCGACCGGGTGGCCCAGGCGTCGAACGCGAGCTTCGACGCGCTGGCCTTCGAGGTGTGGGGGGCGCTCCTGAACGGGGCCATCCTGGTGGGGGTCCCGCGCGGCGTGCTCCTCTCCCCGGCCGGGTTCGGCCGGGTGCTGCGCGAGGAGCGCATCACCACGCTCTACCAGACCACCGCGCTCGTGAACCAGCTCGCGCGCGAGCAGCCGGGGATCTTCGCCCCGCTGCGCGAGGTGCTCTTCGGCGGGCAGGCGGTGGACGCCGACAGCGTGCGGCGGCTGCTCCGGGCCGGCGGGCCGCGGCGCCTGCTGCACATGTACGGCCCCACCGAGACGACCGCCTGGTGCTCCTGGGAGCAGGTCGAGGCGGTCGCCGACGACGCGCTCACCGTCTCCGTGGGCCGCGCCACCCGGAACCAGCGCATCTACCTCCTCGACAGCGGCCTGCGCCCGGTGCCCTTCGGCGCGCCGGGAGAGGCGTACGTGGGCGGCGCCGGCGTGGTGCGCGGCTACCTGGCGCGGCCGGCGCTCACGGCGGAGCGCTTCCTCCCCGATCCGTTCACGGCGGAGCCCGGAGCGCGGATGTACCGCACGGGCGACCGGCTGCGCTGGAGCGCGGAGGGGAGGCTGGAGTTCGTCGGCCGGGTGGACGAGCAGGTGAAGATCCGGGGCTTCCGGATTGAGCCGGGAGAGATCGAGGCGGTGCTGTCGGCGCACGCGGGCGTGCGCGAGGCGCGGGTGGTCGTGCGCGAGGACGAGCCGGGTGGGAAGCGGCTGGCGGCGTACGTGGTGGGCGAGGCCGACGTGGAGGCGATGCGCGCGCACCTGCGGCGGAGCCTGCCGGAGTACATGGTGCCGGCCGCCTTCGTGGCGCTGGAGCGGCTGCCGCTGACCCCGAACGGGAAGCTCGACGTGACGGCGCTGCCGGCGCCGGAGCGCGGGGCGGCCGATCGCCACGTGGCGCCGCGGACGCCGGTGGAAGAGATGCTGGCGGGGATCTGGGCAGAGGTGCTTCGCCTGGAGCGGGTGGGCGCGGAAGACGGCTTCTTCGAGCGGGGCGGCCACTCGCTGCTGGCCATGCGGGTGCTCTCCCGGGTGCGCGAGCTCTTCGGCGTGGAGCTGCCGGTGCGCGCGATCTTCGAGGGGCCCACGGTGGCCGAGGTGGCGCGGCACGTGGAGGAGCTCCGCCGGGCGGAGCTCCCCCTCCCGTCTCTCCTGGCGCCGGTGGAGCGCACGGCGGCGCCGCCGCTCTCCTTCGCGCAGGAGCGGCTCTGGCTGGTGCACCAGCTGGAGGGGGCGGAGGCGCTCTACAACATCCCCGTGGCGCGGCGGCTGGCAGGCGCGCTCGACGCGAAGGCGCTGGAGCGCGCGCTGGGCGAGGCCGTCCGCCGGCACGAGGCGCTGCGGACCGTCTTCCGCGAGGTGGAGGGCTCGCTGGTGCAGGCCGTCGTCCCCTTCTCCGGCTTCGTCCTCCCGCTGGAGGATCTCTCCGGCCTGGACGACGCGGCGCGCGAGGCGGAGGTGGCGCGGCGCGCGGCGGAGGACGCGGCGGGCCCGTTCGACCTCGCGGCGGGCCCGCTCTTCCGCGCGCGGCTGCTGCGGCTGGGCGACGAGGAGCACGTGCTCCTGCTCTGTGTGCACCACGTGGCCGGCGACGGGTGGAGCCTGAACGTGCTCTTCCGCGAGCTCGAAGCGCTCTACGCTGCGTACCGGAGCGGGGACGAGTCGCCGCTCCCGGAGCTCGCGGTGCAGTACGCCGACTTCGCCGTGTGGCACCGGGAGCACCTTTCGGGCGACGTGCTGGAGCGGCACCTGGCCTGGTGGCGGGAGCGGCTCGCGGACGCCCCGGAGCTGCTGGCGCTCCCCACCGACCGCCCGCGCCCCGCGGTGCCCACGCACCGGGGCGCGCACGAGCGGATCGACCTTCCCGCGGCGCTACTGGAGCGGCTGCGGGGGCTGGGGCGGAGCGAGGGCGCCACGCTGTACATGGTGCTGCTGGGCGCCTTCCAGCTGCTGCTCTCGCGCCACGGCGCGGGCGACGACGTGGTGGTGGGGAGCCCCGTGGCGGGACGGCCGCGCCGCGAGCTGGAGGAGCTGATCGGCTACTTCGCCAACACGCTGGTGCTGCGCACCGACCTCGGCGGCGACCCCGGCTTCCGCGAGGTGCTGCGGCGGGTGCGCGCCGCCACCCTGGGCGCCTGGGAGCACCAGGACGTGCCCTTCGACCGGCTGGTGGCGGAGCTGCGGCCGGAGCGGAGCCCGAGCCATTCGCCCCTCTTCCAGGTGACGTTCACGCTGGAGGACGGCGAGCGCCCGGAGTGGAGCCTGCCAGGGGTGCGCGCGAGCGCGGTGGAGACCCCGGTCCGCGTGGCCAAGTTCGACCTGCTGCTGGCGATGGAAGCCACCCCGCGCGGCCTGCGCTGCGGACTGACCTACGCCACCGACCTCTTCGAGCGCGAAACCGTACGGGGGATGCTGGGCCGCCTGCGGCGGGTGCTGGAGCAGGTCGCCGAAGACGCGGAGCTGCGCGTCTCGGAGCTGGAGCTGATGGGCGGGGCGGAGCGCGCGCGGGTGGTGGAGGGGGGCCGTGCGCGCGCGGAGTTCCCCGCGGACCGGTGCATCCAGGAGCGCTTCGAGGCCCGTGCGGCGGAGCGGCCGGACGCGCCCGCGCTCACCTTCGCCGGCGCGACGCTGACGTACCGGGAGGTGAACGAGCGGGCCAACCGCCTGGCGCACCGGCTGCGCGCGCTGGGGATGCGCCCGGAGACGCGGGTGGGGATCGCGCTGGAGCGCTCCGCCGAGCTGGTGGTCGCCATCCTGGCGGTGCTCAAGGCGGGCGGCGGCTACGTCCCGCTCGACCCCTCCTACCCGGCGGAGCGCATCGCCTTCGTGCTGGAGGATGCGGCGATCGCGGTGCTGGTGACCGCGAGCGATCTCCTCGCGCGCCTCCCCGCCTTCGCCGGTGCCGTGCTCCGCGTCGACGCCGACGCGGAGGCGATCGCGGCCGAGAGCGCCGCGAATCCGTCCGTCCAGGCGGGGCCGGAGGCGCTGGCGTACGTCATCTACACCTCCGGCTCTACGGGGCGGCCGAAGGGGGTGGAGGTCACGCACGCCAACGTGGTGCGCCTCTTCGACGCCACCGACGCGTGGTTCGGCTTCGGCCGCGAAGACGTGTGGACGCTCTTCCACTCGTGCGCCTTTGACTTCTCGGTCTGGGAGATCTGGGGGGCGCTCCTCTACGGGGGCCGGCTCGTCGTCGTCCCCTTCCTCACCACCCGCTCCCCCGAGGACTTCCACCGCCTCCTCGTGGACGAGGGGGTGACGATGCTGAGCCAGACACCCAGCGCCTTCAAGCAGCTGGCGCAGGCGGACCTGGCCTCGGGGGACGACCCCTCCGCCCTGCGGCTGCGCAGCGTGGTCTTCGGGGGCGAGGCGCTGGATCCCCACGCGCTGCGCCCCTGGATGGAGCGGCACGGAGACGCACGGCCGCGGCTGGTGAACATGTACGGGATTACCGAGACCACGGTCCACGTCACCCACCGCGTGATCACCCGCGCCGACCTGGAGCGCGGCGGGAGCCCGATCGGGGCGCCGCTCCCGGACCTCTCCCTCCACCTCCTGGACGCGCGGATGGAGCCCGTGCCCCCCGGCGTCCCCGGCGAGATCTTCGTGGGAGGTGCGGGGGTGGCGCGCGGCTACCTGGACCGGCCCGAGCTCACCACCGAGCGCTTCGTGCGCGACCCGTTCTCCGCCGTTCCCGGCGCGCGGCTCTACCGCACGGGCGACCTGGCCCGCAGGCGTGCGGACGGCGAGATGGAGTACCTGGGGCGCGCCGACCAGCAGGTGAAGGTCCGCGGCTTCCGCATCGAGACGGGGGAGGTCGAGGCCGCGCTGGCCGCGCACCCCGCGGTCGCGGCCTGCGCGGTGGCCGCGCGCGAGGACGGGGCGGGAGAGCGGCGGCTGGTGGCGTACGTGGTCGCCGCGCCCGGCGCGCCCGCGCCCACCCCGGCGGAGCTGCGCGCGCACCTGGCGGCCTCGCTCCCCGACTACATGGTGCCGGCCACTTTTGCCACCCTCGACGCGCTCCCGCTCACCGGGAACGGCAAGCTCGACCGCCGCGCCCTCCCCGCGCCAGACGAGGCGCGGGGCGCCGCGGCGGCGGAACGCTACGCCGCGCCGGGGACCGCCGCCGAGCGGGCGCTGGCCGACGCGTGGCGGGAGGTGCTGGGGGTGGAGCGGGTGGGGATCGACGACAACTACTTCGCCCTGGGGGGCGATTCCATCCGCGGCGTGCGGCTGGTGGCCGCGGCGCGGCGGCGGGGGCTCTCGCTCTCCATCCCCCTGATCTACCGCCACCAGACGGTGCGCGCCCTCGCCGCCGCCGCCGCCGCGGCCGATCCCTCTCCCCGTCTTCCCGATTCCCCGGCCGGGCCCTTCGCGCTCCTCGACCCCGCGGCGCGGGCGGGCCTCCCGGACGACGTGGAGGACGCCTATCCGGCGAGCCAGGTGCAGCTGGGGATGCTCTACCACACCGAGCGCGACCCGGCATCGCTCGCCTATCACGAGGTCATCGCCTACCGCGTTCACACGCGCTTCGACGCGGCGGCCATGCGCGAGGCGCTGCGGCGGATCGCCGCGCGCCACCCGCTGCTGCGCACCTCGTTCGACCTGGCGGCCGCCCCGGAGCCCATCCAGCGCGTGCACCGCCGCGTCGAGATCCCGCTGGAGGTGACGGACGCGCGGTCGCCGGACGCGGACGCCGGCGACGCGTGGATGGAGCGGGAGAAGGCGCGCGGCTTCGACTGGGCCGCCGCGCCGCTCCTCCGCTTCCACGCGCAGCTCCTCGCCGACGACGCGTTCCGCCTGGTCCTGGTGGAGCACCACGTGGTGCTCGACGGATGGAGCGTCGCGACGCTGGTGACGGAGCTCCTCCGGCTCTTCGCCGCCCTGCGCGACGGGATGGACGACGCCGTCGGCCCGCCGCCCGCCACCACCTTCCGCGACTTCGTGGCGCTGGAGCGCCAGGCGGCCGCCTCCGCCGGGTCGCGCGCCTTCTGGCGCCGGGTGACGGGGGGCGCCCCGGTGGCCGCTCTCCCGCCACGCGAGGGGGCCCCGCCCCCGCGCCCCGGCGACGCCCCGTTCCAGCTGACCGAGCTCCCGGACGAAACCGCGGCGGGGCTGGGGCGGGTCGCGGCGGCCGCCGGCGTGCCGCTGAAGACGGTGCTCCTGGCCGCGCACCTGCGCGTGCTGGCGCTGCTGGGCGGGTGCGACGACGTGGTCACCGGGTACGTGACCAACGGACGGCCGGAGACCGAGGATGGCGAGCGGGTGCTCGGCGTCTTCCTGAACACGGTGCCGCTCCGCGTGCAGATGGTGGGGGGGACGTGGCTGGATCTGGTCCGGCGCACCTGGGCGGCGGAGCAGGCGCTCCTCCCGCACCGGCGCGTTCCGCTCTCCGACATCGTGCGCGACGCAGGGGGGCGCGTCCCCTTCGAAGTGGGCTTCAACTTCGTCCACTTCCATGTCTACGACGCGCTGGCGGCGACCGGGGTGCGGCTGGAGGGGGACCTGTACTTCCAGAAGACCGAGCTCCCCCTGGTGACCGCCTTCTCGGTGAGCCACGCCACGGGCTCGCTGCGGCTCCGGCTGGAATACGACCCCGCCCGGGTCGGCGAGGCGCAGGTGCGCGCCATCGGCGGATGGTACGCCCGCGCCTTGGCCGCGCTGGCCGAGCGGCCGGGGGAGCGCTGGGGCGCGGACCCGCTGCTGGACGCCGGGGAAGCGGCCCGGCTGCGGCGCCTGGGGGCCGGACAGGTAGTCGCGCACGAGCAGCGCCCGGTGCACCGGCTTTTCGAGGCGCAGGCGGCGCGGACGCCCTGGGCGGTCGCCGTGGCCTGCGGCGGGGCGACGTTCACCTACGGTGCGCTGGACGCGCGGGCGGAGCGGCTCGCGCTCCGCCTGGCCCGGCTCGGCGCCGAGCCCGAGGCGCGGGTGGGCGTCTGCCTGGAGCGCGGCTTGGAGCTGGTGGTGGCGCTCCTGGCCGTGCTCAAGGCCGGCGCGGCCTACGTTCCTCTCGACCCCGAGCACCCGCCGGAGCGGCTGGGCCGGATGCTGGCGGACAGCGGCGCGCGCGTCCTGCTCACGCACCCCGCCCTGGCGGACCGCGCGGGGACGTGGGCCGGAGCGGTGGTGGCGCTGGACGGGAAAGAGGACGAGGACGCCGAGTCCGCCGCCGGCGCGCCGCGCACGGAGCCGGACTCCGAGGGGCTGGCGTACGTGATCTACACCTCGGGCTCCACCGGGCGCCCCAAGGGAGTCGCCGTGCCGCACCGCGCGCTCGCCAACCACATGCAGTGGATGGGGCGCACCTTTCCGCTCGCCGCCGACGACCGGGTGCTGCAGAAGACCTCGGTCGGCTTCGACGCCTCGGTGTGGGAGTTCTGGGCGCCGCTTCTGGCGGGCGCCACGCTGGTGATGGCGCCGCCCGGGGCGCATAGCGACCCGTCGGAGCTGCTGCGCACCGTGCGGCGGGAGCGGATCACGGTGCTGCAGCTCGTTCCCGCGGTGCTCCGCGCGCTCCTCGAGCACCCGGCGTTCCCGGATTGCAGGACCCTCCGCACCCTCTTCTGCGGGGGCGAGGCGCTCCCCGCCGACCTCGCCGCGCGCGCCCGGGCCCTCACCGGCGCGCGGGTGGTGAACCTGTACGGCCCCACCGAGGCGTGCATCCAGTCGGTGGTACACGAGTTCGCGGCCGACCCCGGCCCCACGGTGCCTATCGGCCGGCCGGTGGACAACGTGCTCGCTACAGTGCTCGACGCCGCGGGGTCGCCGGTGCCGCCGGGGGTCCCGGGGGAGCTGTACCTGGGCAGCGTGCAGCTGGCGCGCGGCTACCTGGGGCAACCCGCGCTCACCGCGGCGGCCTTCGTCCCCGACCCGTCCGGCGCCGACCCCGGCACCCGGCTGTACCGGACGGGCGACCGGGTGCGCTGGCTGGGCGGCGGCGTGCTGGAGTTCCTGGGGCGCGCGGACCAGCAGGTGAAGGTGCGCGGCGTCCGGGTGGAGACGGGCGAGGTCGAGGCCGTGCTGCGCCGCCACTCCGCGGTCGCAGAGTGCGTGGTCGTGGCGTGCCCCGACCATCGGGGCGAGACGCGGCTGACGGCGTACGTGGTCCCCGCGCCCGGCGCGCCCGTCTCCGCCGCCGCGCTCCGCGCGCACCTGCGCGAGCGGTTCCCGCTCCCGCTCGTCCCCTCGGCGTTCGTGGAGTTGGAGAGGCTTCCGCTCACCCCCAACGGCAAACTGGACCGCGCGGCGCTCCCTCCGCCCGAGGCCGTGCGCGGCGACGGCGCGTACCTGGCGCCGCGCGACGCGCTGGAACTGCGGCTCGCGCGCCTCTGGGAAGAGGTGCTCGGCGCCGGGCCGGTAGGGGTGCGCGACGACTTCTTCGACCTGGGGGGGCATTCGCTCGACGCCCTGCGCCTGCTCGCTGGCGTGGAGCGGATCGCCGGCCGCCGGCTCTCCATGGCGGAGCTGGTCGCCGGGCCCACGGTGGAGCGGATCGCCTCGGCGCTGCGCGGCGAGCCGGCGCTCGCGGCGGCCGGTCCTCTCGTCCCCTTGCAGCGCGGCGGGGGGGCGCGGCCGCTCTTCCTGGTGCACGCCGCGGGGGGGAACGTGGCCTCGTACGTCCCGCTGGCCCGCCACCTGGGCCCGGACCAGCCGCTCTACGGGCTGCAGTCCCGGGGACTGGAGGGCGAGGCGCCTCCCCACGCCCGCATCGAGGAAATGGCGGCCGACTACCTCGCCGTGCTCCGCGAAGTGCAGGGCGAGGGGCCCTACCGCCTGGGCGGGTGGTCGCTGGGCGGGCTGGTCGCCTTCGAGATGGCGCGCATGCTCGCGGTGGCGGGAGACCGGGTGGAGTTCCTGGCGCTGGTGGACACCCGGGCTCCACGCGGCGACTCCCCTGCAGTCGCTCCGTCCGCCGGCGGGCCGCTCGCCGGTTTCATGCTGCACCTGGGCCTCTCCCCGGAGCGCATCGCCACCTTCGTGGAGGGGTCCGCCGCGCTCGCGCCTGGCGAGCGGCTGCGGCGGGCGTGGGAGGCGGCACGGGTGGCGGACGTGGTTCCCGACGACCTGGACTTCCCCCGCTTCGAGCGCCTGTGGAGCGTGTTCCGCGCGAACGCGGCCGCCGCCTCCGCATACCGGCCGGGCCTCTGCGCCTCCGACCTGCTGCTGGTTTTCGCGGAAGACCGCCCCGAGCCGGCGGCACCGGAAGCAGCACGGTGGGAGGCGCTCACCACCGAGACCGTGCGGGTAGCGGCCGTTCCCGGAGACCACTTCACCGTGGTCCGGGAGCCTCATGTCCGCACACTCGCCGCCCTGTTCGCGGACGCCCTAGCGCACTGCTGACGAGCCGGCTCCGGCTCGGCAGCCGAGTGAACGCTGCCGCCTCGCCGTTTTTCGATCGGTGGCGGCAGAGGCACCGAGACTCGCTGGTCAGAGCGTGCGGGGTTGAGCAGCCGAGTTTATTCTTTGGTCTTGACGGTGCGTTTCCGTGCTGAGTGGTTGCAGAGTAGCTGAGTTGTTTTTTGGTTCATCGCAGATTTAGTTGCAGCAGGTCTCCCGTTCGCTCGCACTGATGCCGTCGACGAGTGGCTGCAGGTGGCGCTCGCGCTGAGTAGCGCGGCGCCGGCGACCTCGGCCCCCGATTCGAGCTGACGCGGCTGCGGGACCCCTCATATCATTCCGTGCCGCGAACGCCCGCGCTGCTCGCTCCCCAGCGTACCCGCCTCACCTCCCCTCTTCCCCTTCACCCCGTGGCTCCCCCCTCCCCCGCCCTTCAGAAAACGACGACAGGGCAACCGGCATTGCCGGCCGCACAGCATCACCCACCCCGACCCGCCCCCGGCACCCTCGGCCGCTACCCGGGGCCGGTCGCTTTCACCCCCGCCCCGCTTCGATCACGCTTCGTCTGTAAGCCATGCTCCCGATGGCGGTTACGCCGTCCCCCTGCCCCTTTCCTGCCGCAATTTTTCGATTTGTTCGGCCAGTATCTTGTCCCGCTCTGCGCAAGCGAAACGGCCGCCGGACGTACGTTACGTTCCGACGGCCGTTTACAAGGGGTGAGCGAGGGGACTTGAACCCCCGACCTCCAGGGCCACAACCTGGCGCTCTAACCGACTGAGCTACGCCCACCATGGGCCCGGCAAGGCGCGCCGGACAGCCTTAAAACTGTGGAAAATGCCGCGATCACGCAAGTGGCCGCGGCGTCCCTCAACGCGTACCGGGCGGACCGGCCGCCGGCTCCGCGCGGGAGCCCGGCGGCCCTCCCTGCCCCCCGCCGGCTACGGGACGAAGCGGATGTCGTCCAGGTAGAAGGTGGGCTGCGCCCCGCCGGAGTCGTCCTGGATCTGGAGCTCCGTGATCGGGTTCGTCGTCACGCCCAGCGCGGAGAGCGGGATGCTGACCTTGCACCAGGTGTTCGCCATCACCGTTCCGCAGGCGTTGTAGCTGTTCAGCTGCACGTAGGTCAGCCAGTTCTCGCCCGGCTCGCCCACCTGCACGATCATCCGCTGGCCGCCGGCGGTGCCGCCGTGGATCCAGAACTCCAGCTTCGACACCCCGGTGGGCGGCACGCCGAAGTCGTAGTGCAGGTACATCCCGCCCCACGCGGCGGTGTAGGTGACGGCAATCGACTTGCTCCCCCCGTGCACCGGCGACGTGCCGGCGAAGTTCAGGGTCACGCTCCACGACCAGTCGTCCCACCCGCCGCCCGGCGCCTCGTCGTATACCACCTTCGTGTAATCGTACGACGGCACGGTGGAGTTCATCGCGTCCTGGATCGCCTGCAGCAGGCTGATGCTGCCGGTGGTGTCGTTCGACAGCTCCCAGATTCCCACGCCGCTGCCGCGCTGCAGGCCGAGCGTGGTCTTCTGCTGCATGGTGGACAGACCGTTGTAGTAGTAGCCGTTGCTCAGGTCCTTGCTGGGCGCCGTGGCGTCGTTGTGCACCAGCGTACGGTACGGCATGTCGACGCCGCTGGAGTTCGTCCCGTAGAACGGCACCCCCAGCACGGTCTTGGACTGCGGCAGCCCGCGCCCCGCCCAGTAGTCCAGCGCGGACACCGCGTACCAGTAGGGCGAGTGCGGCACCTCGTCGCGGGAGTACGCCATGATGGTCACGAAGTCCACGTAGCCGAACACCGACGACAGGATCCCGTCGCCCCAGTACCGGTCCGCCGCCACCGCCGCCGTCAGCAGCTTGCCGCTGTTGTGCATCGCCGTGCTCAGCTGGCCCATCAGGGAGGCGAAGTTGGTGGCCTCGGCGGTGCCGGCGTCGGGGTACTCCCAGTCGATGTCCACGCCGTCGAGCCCGTAGTTGCCGATGAAGGTGGATACGTTGCTGACGAACGCCGCGCGCGCGGTGGAGCTGGCGGCCAGCGACGCGAAGGTGGCGTCGTTGGTGCTGCTCCACCCGCCCACCGAGATCAGCACCTTCACTCCGTTGGCGTGCGCCAGCTGCACCAGGCTGTCCAGCCGCGCGTTGCCGCTCATCGCGATCCCGGTGAGGCCGCCGCTGGAGGTCGGGAGCGCGAAGGCGTAGTCAATGTGGGTGAGCTTGCCGTACTGGATTGCGCTGACCGATCCGTCCCAGGTGGGAAAGTAGCCCACCACGCGCGACGTCGTCGCATTCATCGACAGGCGCGGCCCGGCATCGTGCGGGCCCGCGCCGCCCGGTCCCGTGGGCGTGTCGTCCGTGCACGCGGCGAGGGCCGCGAGCAGTGCCGCCGCGAAGAGAGGCTGGTGCCAGCGCATGCTGCCCTCCGGAGGTTGGGAGTACCCGCCGCTCCGGACGATTTCTGCCGTCCGGGCGTTCCCCGGCGCTCGGCAACATCCGTGCTAGATAAGATGATGCAGAATAAACACTTACACAGAGCCCAGGCTTCGTCTGTTCCTGGGCGCTGGAACTGCATCTCACGCAGAGACGCAGAGACGCGGAGAGGCATGGCGACAGAAAACCCCCGCGACCGCTGCGGAGCGGTCGCGGGGGGTTTCGTGGCGGTGCCAGTGCGCCAGGCTGGACTCGAACCAGCGACCCACAGCTTAGAAGGCTGTTGCTCTATCCACCTGAGCTACTGGCGCCGAAGCCTCTCCAGTCGGGGCGGCCGGATTTGAACCGGCGACCCTCTGCTCCCAAAGCAGATGCGCTACCGGGCTGCGCCACGCCCCGGACGGAGAGTGCCAATAACCTAGCCGTTTCAAGGCTTTAGGTCAACCGCGGCGCCCGTTCAGCAGCGCCTCCGCCGCCGCCCGGACCGCCCGCCCGCGGTGGCTCACCTCGCTCTTCCGCGCCGCCGGAAGCTCGCCGAAGGTCATCCCTTCCGCGGACATGAAGAAGAGCGGATCGTAGCCGAAGCCGCCGCTTCCGCGGGGCGCATCGAGCACCACGCCGTCGCAGGTGCCGACGTACACGTCGTCCCATCCCTCCCCCGCGAGCGCGGCGGCGCAGACGTAGCGCGCGGTGCGTCGCTCGGGCGGGACGCCGGCCAGGAGGCGGAGGAGATGGCGGTTGTTGGCCTCGTCCTGGCGCAGCCCGCGCGCCTCCTCCTCGCCGGCGAAGCGGCGGGAGCGCACGCCGGGAGCGCCGTCCAGCGCGTCGACCCAGATGCCGGAGTCGTCGGCCAGGGTCAGCTCGCCGGTGAGGCGCGCGTAGTAGCGGGCCTTGGCGAGCGCGTTCTCCTCGAAGGTCTCGAACGCCTCCACCGCGTCTTCTTCGGGAGATTCGGGGACGCCCAGGTCTTCGAGGCCGACGATGTCCAGCTGGGGATAGCCGGCGAGGATGTCGCGCAGCTCGCGCACCTTCCCCGGGTTGCGGGTGGCGACCAGGAGGCGCATCAGTCGGCGACCGCGCGGGAGCAGTGCGGGTCCGCGATGGAGTCGCGTCGACCGGCTATCGATCCTTCGGGCTGCCGGCTTCGTCGCGGACGCAGGGCGGGTGGGGCCGCCCTCAGGATGACGTCCGTTGAGGTGGGGGAAACGGGTACCATCGCCGCCCTCACGATCCGCTCACCGCGGCGCGCTGGGCGGCGTGGAGGTTGGCGACGCAGCCGCTCATCATCTGGGTGAGGAAGTAGAGCTGCTCGGGGGTGAAGTGGCCGTGCTCGCCCGTGCCCTGCACCTCGATGATCCCGCCGGACTCGCGCGCCACCAGGTTCAGGTCGACCTCGGCGGCGGAGTCCTCGGAGTAGTCCAGGTCGAGCAGGAGACGGCCGTCCACCAGCCCGGCGCTCACGGCGGCGACGAACTCGCGGAAGGGCGAAGGGACGCCGTGCGTGCGCTCGATCCAGGCGCAGGCGTCGAAGAGCGCCACCGCGCCGCCGGTGATGGACGCCGTGCGCGTGCCGCCGTCGGCCTGCAGCACGTCGCAGTCGATGGTGACGGTGCGCTCGCCGAGGGCGGCCATGTCCACGCAGGCCCGCAGCGAGCGGCCGATCAGCCGCTGGATCTCCTGCGTGCGGCCGCCGACCTTGTCGCGCTCGCGGCGGTTGCGGGTGTTGGTGGCGCGCGGCAGCATCGAGTACTCCGCCGTCACCCATCCCGCCCCCTGCCCTTTGCGCCACCCGGGAACGCCCTGCTCGACCGACGCGGTGCAGAGCACGCGCGTCCGTCCCACGCTGATCAGGCACGAGCCCTCGGCGTACTCGGCCGCGCCGCGCTCGATCCGGAGCGGCCGCGGCTGCTCCGCCGCGCGCCCGTCGTTCCTCGCCATCCCTTCACCCATCTTCCGCCCCCTGGCGAACGCGTTGCAGGATCGACGTGGTGGAGCGCCCGGGAACGAGCGGGATCACCTCCACCCGTCCCCCCGCCGCTTCCACCTCGTCCGCGCCGACGATGGTGTCGCGCGTGTAGTCGCCGCCCTTCACCAGCACGTCGGGCAGCAGCGCCGCCACCAGCTCGCGCGGCGTGTCTTCGTCGAAGGGCGTCACGTAGTCGACCGCAGCCAGGCCGGCGAGCACGTACGCCCGGTCGTCCTGGGGATTGACGGGCCGGTCCGTCCCCTTCCCCAGGCGGCGCACCGAGTCGTCGGTGTTGAGGCCCACCACCAGCACGTCCCCGAGCGACCGGGCGCACGACAGGTACTCCACGTGGCCCCGGTGCAGCACGTCGAACACGCCGTTGGTGAAGACCACGCGCACCTCGCGCGGGCGGCCGAGGCGCGCCAGCAACGCGTCGCGCGTGACGATCTTCGACGCGAGATCGGGGACGCTCACGGGGCGGCGGGCTCGGGGAGGCGCGGGGCTTCGCCGCGCACGCGGGCGAGGACCTCGCCGGCGCCCATCGCCAGCAGCCGGTCCGCGAGCTGGCGGCCGAGCGCGGGGACGGAGGCGAACCAGGCGTCGTCCTCCCCCGCCCCGAGGAAGATGCTGTCGCGCAGCACCGTCCCCCCGTCGATGTCGGCAACCAGGCCGCGCAGGGTGAAGCCCTCGTCGTCGAGGGTGGCGAGCGCGCCGATGGGGACCTGGCACCCACCCTCCAGCGCGGCCAGGAAGGCGCGCTCGGCCAGCGTGCACGCCTCGGTGAAGGGATCGTGGAAGTCCGCCAGCAACGCACGGACGCGCTGGTCGCCCGCGCGCGCGACCACGCCCAGGGCGCCCTGGCCGACGGCGGGGAGCCACTCGCCGGGGTCGAGGCGCTCGGCGATGCGGTCTTCCCACCCCAGCCGGAGCACGCCCGCCGCGGCGAGGACGATGGCGTCGTAGTCGCCGCGGTCGAGCTTCGCCAGGCGGGTGTTGAGGTTGCCGCGCAGGTCGAGGACCTCCAGGTCGGGGCGCAGCGCGGAGAGCTGGGCGCGCCGGCGCAGCGAGCTGGTGCCGACGCGCGCGCCGGGCGGGAGCGTGGCGAGCGAGCCGGTGCGGCCGGGGGGGAGGAGGAGCACGTCGCGCGGGTCCTCGCGGTGCGACACGGCGACGATCTCCAGCCCGTCAGGGACGCGCGTGGGGACGTCTTTCAGCGAGTGCACGGCGAGGTCGGCCTCGCCGGCGAGGAGCGCGGCGTCGAGCTCCTTGGTGAAGAGGCCCTTGTCGCCGATCTTGGCCAGCGGCACGTCCTGCACGTGGTCGCCGGTGGTGCGGATCACGCGGATCTCGACCCCGGTGCCGGGAGATGCCTGGCGGATCGCCGCTTCCACCGCGCGCGTCTGCCAGAGCGCCAGCTCGCTCCCGCGCGAGGCGATGCGCACCGATTCGGTCACCACTGCGACTGGGCTCCCTCGATCACCTTCTGCACCAGGTCTTCCAGCGCCTTCTTCCGCCCCACGTCCACCGACTCGCCCTTCTCGCGGCTGAACAGCCCGATCGCGGAGATCGAGCTCCCCGTCCAGAGCACGCGGTCGTTCTTCACGTCGTAGATCTCCGCGTCGAAGGTGATCTGCACGCGGGTCTGGTTGCTGTTGATGCGGCCGCCCGGCGCGTTGGGGTCGAAGTTGGTGACCGCCTCGTCGTAGCCGGAGAGCTTGCCGCGCACGATGGCGTCGGCGGTCTGCTGCGACGCCAGGCGCAGCCCCAGGTTGCGCGGGAGCTGGTCCTGCAGCTGGCGCTGCACGTCGCTGCGCAGGAAGTCGTACGGCGTGGTGTTGTCGAACAGGTCCACGTACACGGTGCGGATGTTCGACGGCAGCCCGCCCCCGGTGAACTTGTAGATGCACCCGGAGAGGAGGAGCGCCGCCGCCAGCAGCGCGCTAGCGGCCCGTGCCCGGCGGGCTCCAGACGTCGTCAGAGAAAGTCGCGGCATCGGTGGATGATTCCAGCGTGAGGTTCAGGTTGCGGAGCGCGGGCCAGTCGCGGTAGCGCGCCGCGCGCAGGGCGCCGTCGGCGGCGCGGTCGAGGTCCACGCTCTCCTGCACGGCGCTCCCCTTGAGCCGCCGCAGCGACTCCAGGCGGCCGCCGCGCGCGCGGTACTCGAGCGTTCCCTCGCTCCCCAGGTCGTAGCGCACGGTCACCCGCCCGCCCTCGTCGGTGGCGGAGAGGAGCCGCGCGGCCGTGGGGGGACGGACGACGCCGACGGTCGCCCAGAGCAGCGCGGTCGACGGGAGCTTGAAGCGCTCGGTGACGGCCGGCGGGACCCGCGGCGTCTCGTTCACCAGCGCGGCGGCCAGCACCGTCTCGCCGCGCGGGCCGAAGAGGTCGAGCCGGAAGCGGTCCGGCGCGGCGTAGCGCGCCACGCCGCGCCCGTTGAAGCGCGAGCCGGCCTCGTCGAGCGACCAGGCGAACCGCGCCTGCTTCGGCGACGACGGCAGCGTCGCCCGGCGCAGCGCGGCGGCGATGGAGTCCGGGTCGGCGGCGGCGGACGCGGAGCCCGCGGCCGGCACCGGCGCGGGGGCGGGCGGCGGCGTCCCCGCGGTGGCGGAGGCGGCGGCACAGGCGGTCAGCAGCGCCACGGCCAGGGCGGCGGAAGGAATTCGATGGTTCACGGTCAGCGCACCTCTTCCACGCGGATGATGCGGTCGGCGGGGAGCACCCGTCCCACGACCTCCATCCCCCGCACCACCCGCCCGAACACCGTGTAGGTGCCGTCGAGGTGGGGCTGCGGCGAATGGGTGACGAACCACTGGCTCCCCCCGGTGTCGGGCCCCGAGAGCGCCATCCCCAGGGTCCCGGCCAGGTACGGGTGCCGGTCGATCTCGTCACGGATGCTGTACCCCGGACCGCCGTTGGTGTCCCCGCGCGGGTCGCCGCCCTGGATCACGAAGTTGGGGACCACCCGCGGCCACTCCTGCCCGTTGAAGTATCCGCGCCGCGCCAGCGACAGGAAGTTCTCCACCGTGAGCGGCGCGTCGTCGGCGAACAGCTCCAGCTCGATGGTCCCGCGGTCGGTGACGATGCGCGCGTGCGGACGGGGACGGGCCTGGCCGGCACGCACCAGCCCGCGGTAGAAGTCCGTCTCGTGGCCCGCCATGATCGGCAGCGCCGCGCCCCAGGCGGGGACCGCGAGGCTGTCGCCGAAGGCGGCGGCCGCGTGCTGGCGCACCAGGTAGTCGCCGGAGCGGGGGAAGCGGGCGAAGAAGCTCTTCGCGATGGACGGGTCCTTCTTCGCCAGCGCGCCGAGGGCGTCCACGGCGGCGAGCGCCGCGTCGTTCATCGAGTCCTGCTGGGCGCGGGCGTAGGCGTCGAAGAGCGCCGGCGCCGCCGCGGGGTCGCCGACGGCACCCATCCCGCCGATGGCGTTCACCCGCGCGTAGAAGTCGGGGTTCCGCAGCCCTTCCTCCAGCAGCGGCCGGATGCGCGCCGCGCTGTCGCCCGCCGCGCCCACGGCCGACTCCAGCGCCGCGGTGGAGACGCGGCCGTCCGGGTCGCGGATGGCCGCCTCGAACCGCGCGCGCAGCGGCGACGAAGCGTAGTCCGCCTTCCCCGCGGCGCGGGCATAGACGCGGGCGGCGGCGGCGCGCTGGCGCCACCCCTCCTCGCGGTAGACGAGGTCGGCCGCCTCGGCGGCGGCGTTCTCGTCGACCTCGGCCAGCGAGGCCAGCGCGGTGGTGCGCAGGAAGACGGGCTTGCTGCGGTCGAGCGCGACGAGCCGCAGAGGCATCACCGCCCGCGGCGCCTTCGCCCCCAGGCGGCCGAACGACTCGGCGGCGGTGACGGCCAGGTACGCGTCGTCCCCGTTCAGCAGTTCCAGCAGGCGGGAGATGGATTCCGGCGCGTCGTACGTCGCGAGCGAGCGGGCGGCGTTGACGCCGACGGCGTGCGAGGGGCTGCGCGTGCCCTGCAGCAGCGCCGCCAGCGCCGTGGCGCGGGGGATCCCGGCGGAATCGGCGAGCGGGGCCGTGAGCCCGCGCATGGCGAACGACTGCACCAGCTCGCCCCCGTCGCGCACGTGCTGCGCGAGCGCCGCGGTGCCGCGCGGATCCGGCCGCCGCGAGAGCGCGTACGCCGCGCGCCAGGCCAGCTCGGGGTCGAACGACGGCAGCCAGCGGGTGACCGCCTCGGTGTTCATCGGCCGCGGGAAGCGCCAGATCGCGAGCAGCGCCTCGCCCGCCGCGCGGCGGACGCCGGGGCCGTTGATCGGGGTCGATGCGAGGAAGTTGGCGACGGCCTCCTTCCCCGCCGCCGTCGGCATCTTCCCGAGCGCGAGCGCCGCCTCGCCGACGACGGTCGAGCGCGACGCGACGTCGGCCGGGCGCAGCGTGGCGGCGAGCGCGGGGACGGCGGTGGTGTCGCGGAGCAGCCCCAGCGCGAACGCGGCCGTGGCGGCGATCGCGGTGTCCGGGTCGACCAGGCGGGCGATCAGTCGTGGTGTCGCGCGCCTGTCGCCGATGCGGCCGGCGGCGAGCACGGCGCGGCGGCGCAGCTCGCCGCTGCCGCGCATGGCGGACTCCAGCGTGGCCTCGTCGTACTCGCGCCGGTCCTCCAGCCGCAGCAGCCGCGCGGCGGTGTCGATCTCGCGCGGCGACAGCGTGGGGTGCTGCGCGGCGGCGGAGGTCGGCGCGGCGGCGAGGGCGAGGGCGAGGGCGAGGAGAAAGCCCCGGCCCCATCTCCCGGATTGGGTTGTCCCGGATTGGATTGTCCCGGATTGGGTTACCCCGGATTGGAAATCCGGGGCTGGAACGGCACGAAGTCCGCCTTCGCGGACTATGCCGCGGCGGTGGTGCGCGGCGGCCGGCCTCGTCGCATCCGCCGGGGACGCGAGGAGGCCGTGCGTGCTGTCCCCTGTCCCCTGTTCCCTGTCCCCTGCCGTCATGACTGCTCCATGGCCACGCCGTTGCGAAATGCCTCGACCAGCGAGGCGGGGAGCCGGACCGGCGTTCCGCCCCGGGCGATGGCGATCAGGTCGGTGCGGGCGGTGACGAGGCGCTTCGTAGCATCCCCATCCACCCGCAGGATCTCGTAGTCGAAGCTCACCCCGCGCGAGCGCACCGCACCCAGCGTGGTCACCACGCGCACCAGGTCGTCGTACTTCGCCGAGGCGTGGTAGCGCAGGCTCACCTCCGTGACGGCGAGGAGCACGCCCTGCGCCTCCAGGTCGGCGTACGAGCGCCACAGCCGGCGGATCAGCTCCGTGCGCCCGATCTCGCACCACGGCAGGTAGTTGGCGTGGTAGATGATCCCCATCTGGTCGGTCTCCGCGTAGCGAGCGCGGAACTCGACGGTGCACGACGGGGGCGTGGAGCTCATTCGGACTGCAACGGTTGCGGAGGATCGGACCAGGCGAGCGGGAGATTCTACCCGCGCCGGCCCCGGCAGTCAAACGACTGTGGCGGCGATGGTTGAGCCCCGTGGTCCGTCGACCGCGCGCGATCCATCGCCCACCGAGGTGCGCAGCGACGGCGCCCGGCACCTGATCGCGGAATAGGGAGCCAGCACATCGGCATCGCGCAGAAACGCGGAGACACGGTGACCAGGCTCTCCGCGGTCTCTGCGTCTCTGCGTGATGCCGATCTTTCCGGATTCGGTATCAGAGCAGAGGCGGCGATCCGAAGCGCGTATCCGGAACGTTGGCGCCCTTTAGGATCGGGCCTTGTTCTCGTCGGCCCCGTAAATATCGTTCCCATTGGTGGAACGGCGATTGACAGTACGATAATCATATGTTTAATATAGTCCGCATACGTGAGACAGCTAATGCGATTGGCCCGTCTCGCATTCCACCCCTCGGCACTACCAGGAGAAGCTCCACGATGCGAACGACGTTCAGCCGGCTGGTGATCCCGGCCGCCCTTCTCGCGGCGGTCGCCGCCTGCGCCGACCAGCCGTCGGGCCCGTCGGGTCCGGACGAGACGCTCACCGCCGGCGACCGCGCCGCCCTGAACGCGCTGGGCCTGTCGGCGCAGGGTGCCAGCGACCACGGCAGCTATTTCGTGGTGGAAGGCGACATCGAGGTGAACAAGGCCGATCTGCGCGCGGGCCGCCTGGCTCCGGCCGTCGACCCGCACGCCGTCTTCCACGGCGCGGCGCGCGCGGGCGCGAACCTGCCCGGCCGCAGGATCCCGGCCCCGGGCCCCGGTGGGCCGCGGCTGCAGGCCTATACCAACACGCTGGCCTCGGCCAGCCGCGTGCGGAACATCCGGGTGGACCTGAGCGCCCTGGCCGGGCAGCCAGCCTGGCTGGCGGCCGCGCGCGCCGCACTCTCCCACTGGACCGGCATCGTGGGCTCCGCCGTCACCATGGTCGAGGGCGGGCCGGCCGACATCACGGTGGTGATCCAGAACCTGAACGACACCCGGGTGATCGCCCGCGCGTCGTGGCCGAGCGACGCGACCGGCGGCGGCCCGGGGCCCATCCTCCGCATCAATTCGCAGAACCTGGGCATCAGCGACTCGTGGAAGGAGAACACGATGACCCACGAGCTGGGCCACACCATCGGGCTGCGGCACACCGACTGGCAGGCCAACGGCGAGACGGCCGGCACGCTGGGCGCCAACTTCGTGCAGGGCACCTCGTCCAATGACCCGAACTCGGTGATGCAGGCCGTGGTGCACAACTGGACCGGGTTCACCGCCTTCGACCAGCGTGCGGCCATCACGCTGTACGGCGACACCACACAACTCTCGATTTCGTACACCGCCAGCGGCCCCCTCGTCTCGTGGGCCGCCATCCCGGGCGCGGTGAGCTACAACCTGAACGTCCTGTGGGTGGGGTGGGAGAACTACAACGACCCGGTCAACCCCGACTACTCGTACGGCTCCACCGTCTACGACGGCCGCGCCGTGGGAAGCACCACCGGGACCTCGCTGCTCGACACCACCAGCTCGTACACGGGCACCAGCAGCTGCTACCGCTACGCCTTCCCCGGCGACCCCAACTGGAGCGGCGGCTCGTACACGTCGTACTACTGGCTCGAGGCCGTGTTCGCCAATGGCGAGACGCACTCGCACGCGGTGGCGCTGATCTGCCAGTAGCGCGGACGCGGCGATCGGCAACGGATCGGCAGAAGTTCGACGCCGTGTTCATCGGCAGCGGCCACAACGCCCTGGTCGCCGCCGCCTACCTTGCCCGCGCCGGCCGGAGCGTGCTGGTGCTGGAGCGCAACGACCGCCCCGGCGGCCTCGTGCGCACTGACGAGCACGCTTCCGGGCTTCATATCGTTTCGACGGATTGACTGTGCATTCAGTCAACAGATGGGCTCACACGGAGTCAACGGAGTTAACGGAGTAAAGACAAGGGTCGTTCTCCGTTAACTCCGTTGACTCCGTGTGAGAATCTTCTGTGCTGGTGTTTCCGAATGTCCGAATGCACAGTGAATTGCCCAATCTGGTATCAGACACGACACCTTCAGCGCGCACCCATTCTTCGTCACCGGCGCGGCGCACGCGGAGCTCGACCCGTACGGCGGCTCGCACGACCTGGCGCAGAACGACCTCGCGGCCGACCGGGGCCAGGCGATGGCGGCGGACTGACCGGGGGCTTGACGATCAAGGGCTCCCTTATATCGTTTCATGACGTTCTCTGTCGGTGAACCACTTTCCAGGGAGGATCCTGTGCGCAAGCTGAAGCTGAACGTCGACGAGCTGGAGGTGCAGTCGCTGGCCATCCCGTCCGCTCCGGCTCGTCGCGGCACCGTTCGCGGCCACCTGTACTACTACCCGGAGTACAACGACACGGTGTACCGCGACACCGATCCCTCGGGGTACAACGACACGGTGCTGCGCAACACCGAGTGGGTCTCGTGCGGCGGAACGTGCGGTACCTGCGGCGGCACGGACTGCTACGCGTAGGCCGCGGAAAAGATCGTCTCACGCAGCGGCGCGGAATGGCGGAGAGGCTGTCTCTCCGCGACCCGTGTCTCTGCGTGAGATGCTTTCAGCCGGGGCGGAGGACGACGAGCCCGGCCTCGGCCGCGCGGGCGAGGGCGTCGGTGCGGTTGCGGGCGCCGAGCTTGGCGAAGATGGAGCCGAGGTGGTACTTGACCGTGCGCTCGGCGATGCCGAGCGCGGCCGCGATCCGCTTGTTGCCGAGTCCGCGGGCGAGCTGGTCCAGCACCTCGCGCTCGCGCGGCGTCAGCGCGGGGCCGCCCCCGCCGCGCACCCGCCGCAGCACCGCCGACGCCGCCACCGGCGCGAGCAGCGACCCGCCCGCCGCCACCGTGCGCACCGCGGCGAACACCTCGGCGCGCGGCGCGCCCTTCAGCAGGTAGCCGGCCGCGCCCGCCTCCACCGCGGCGATGATCCGGTCGTCGGTGTCGAACACGGTGAAGACGATCGCGCGCGTAGCCGATCCGCGCTCCTGCAGCCCGCGCAGCACGCCCACGCCGTCCATCTCCGGCATCTCCAGGTCCAGCAGCAGCACGTCCGGCCGCGCGGCGGCGGCCAGGGCCAGCGCGTCGGGGCCGGTGCCCGCCTCGCCCACCACGTCGATGCCGGGCTCCGTCCGCAGCATGGCGATGAGCCCCTCGCGCACCACGGGGTGATCGTCCGCCACCGCGACGCGGATGGCGCCCCGCGCGTCATCCATCGCCATCCTCCGCGGTGCCTGGCGCGTCCGGGCGGAGCGGGACGCGCGCGTGGACGAGCGTGCCGGCGCCGGGCGAGCTCTCCACCGCCAAGGTGCCGCCGAGGAGCCGCGCGCGCTCGCTCATCCCCACCAGCCCGAAGCGGCCCGCTGGCACTGCGCCGGGATCGAAGCCCGCGCCGTCGTCGCGCACGTCGAGCGCCAGCGCGTCGCCGGTACGCGAGAGGCGGAGGACCACGCGACGCGCCCGCGCGTGGCGGACGGCGTTCGCGAGCGCCTGTTGCGCGATGCGGTAGATGCCGGCCTCGACCGCGTGCGGGAGCGGACGCTCGTCGCCGGCGAACCCCTCGACCTCCACCTCGATCTCGGGCCCGCTCTCCCCGCGCACCGACGCGGCGAGCTCCCGCAGCGCGTCGGGGAGGGTGAGGCCGCCGAGCGGCGCCGCGCGCAGCTCCAGCACCGAGCGGCGCGCCTCCTCCAGCGTGGCGCGGGCGAGCGCCAGCGACCGGCCGACGACCCCGGATAGCCGCGCGTCGCCGCCACCCGACGCGAGCGCATCGGCCACCTCGAGCTGCAGGGTCAGCGCGGCGAGGCCCTGCGCCAGCGTGTCGTGGATCTCGCGGGCGAGCAGGTTGCGCTCCTCGGCGGCGGCGGCGCGTGCCGAGGCGGCCTCCAGCCGTTGCCGCTCCAGCGCCAGGCTCACCAGCGCGCCCGCGGTGGTGAGCAGGTTCAGCTCGGGCTCGGTGAGCACGCGCCAGTCCGGCGCGGCCACGTTGAGCATCCCCAGGTGGCGGCCCCCCACCGCCAGCGGCACGCTCGCGTGGCAGCGCAGCCCGAGGTCTCCCTGGCCGCTCTCCACCACCTTCTCCAGGCGGCTGCACCAGACCACGTTCACGTTGGCGGCGCCGCGCAGGTCGCCCGCGCGGAAGGTGGAGAGGCAGTAGCAGTCGCCGCGCATGGCGCGGGGATGGTCGCGCAGCGCCGGCGGCAGCGCGCGCGCCGCGGCGAGGCGCGGCTCCGGGTCGCCCTCCTCCAGCAGCCACACCCAGCCGGTCTCCAGCCCCAGCACGTCGGCGACTGTCGCCAGCGCCGCGTCGAGCGACTCGGCGAGGTCGGCGCTGCGGCCGAGCGCCTGCGCCAACGCGGTCAGGGTCGAAAGCTCCGAGTTCACGCGCGAATGCTAGCGGATCGACCGCTCCACGCGCCACGGTCCCTGTCCCATCGTACAGGTCCGCGCCCGTCCCAATGTCCGGCGCATCTCGGCCCGCCTGCCCGATACGGGACGGCGGGCGCGCCGCCTATCCTTCGTCGATGGCTTTTTCGACTCGACGGAGGAAACCATGACTGGACGGAACAACGGCAGGACGGCGCTCGTCACGGGCGCCTCGCGTGGGCTGGGGCTCGCGCTTGCCTGGGGATTGGCGGAGCGTGGCTGGAACCTGATCCTCACCGCACGCGACCCGGTGCGGCTGCGCGCCGTCCGCGACGAGCTCGCGGAGCTCACGCACGTCGCCGCCCTCGCCGGCGACGTGACCGACCCGGCGCACCGCGAGGCGCTGGCCGTGCTCGCCCGCGGCCACGCCGGGCTCGACGCGCTGGTGAACAACGCGGGCGCCCTCGGCCCCACCCCGCTCCCGGCGCTGCTGGACTACCCGGTGGATGCGCTCGGCGCGCTCTACGAAACCAACGTGCTCGCGCCGCTGGCGCTCCTCCAGGCGGTGCGCGCCGAGCTGAAGCCGGGCGCGGCGGTGGTGAACGTCACCAGCGACGCCGCGGTGGCCGCGTACCCCGGCTGGGGCGGCTACGGCTCCAGCAAGGCGGCGCTGGAGCAGCTCTCGGCCGTGCTGGCGGCGGAGAACCCGGAGCTGCGGGTGTACTGGGCCGACCCCGGCGACCTGCGCACCGACATGCACCAAGCGGCGTTCCCGGGCGAGGACATCAGCGACCGCCCGCTCCCCGAGGAGCGCGTCCCCGGCTTCGTGGCGCTGCTGGAGGGCGGCTTCCCCAGCGGGCGCTACGTGGTGGCGGAGCTCGCGCCCGCCGCGCTGGAGGCCGCGTGAGCGCCCGGGGCTCCGCCGCGCTCGCCGCCCCGCCGCGGCCGCGGCGCTCTTGCGAGGGATCGGCGAGAGGGTTGGTGAGGGAATTGGCGAGTGAACTCGCCGCTACAACGGCACACAGTCCGCCTGCGCGGACAACAACGGCGACGCGGTCCGCACCCGCGTTGGCGACGCTGGATTTCGAGTTGCCCGAGGAGCTCTCCGCGCGCGAGCCGCCCGAGGCACGCGGCCTGGCGCGCGACGCCGTCCGCCTGCTGGTGAGCGAGGGGGACGGCGAGCGCCTCACCCACGCGCGCTTCCACGACCTGCCGCGCTTCCTTGCCCCCGGCGACCTGCTGGTGATCAACACCAGCGCCACCCTCGCCGCCGCCCTCGAGGGCCGTCGCGAGAGCGGGTCGGGCGATGGTCTCGAGGAGATCCTCGTCCATCTCTCCTCTCCGACGGACGACGGCGGGCGGTGGGTGATCGAGCTCCGCCACGGGACGGGAGACGCGAACGAGCCGCTGCTCGACGCGCGTCCCGGAGAGCGGATCCGGCTGCGCGGCGGCGGCACCGCAACGCTGGTCGAACCGTTCGCCGTCCGCGGCGCGGCGCCAGCGACGGGACGGGTGCGGCTCTGGGTGGCGGAGCCGGCGTGCCCCGGTGGGGTGGAGCGCTACCTGGCCGAGCACGGGCAGCCGATCCGCTACCGCTACGTGCCCCGCGCGTGGCCGCTGGAATACTACCAGACCGTGTTCGCCACCGAGCCCGGGAGCGCGGAGATGCCGTCCGCCGGCCGCGCGTTCACCCCCGGGACCCTCCGCGCGCTGCGGGAGAGAGGAGTGGCGATCGCGCCCATCGTGCTGCACACCGGCGTCGCCAGCCTGGAGGCGGACGAGCCACCGTACCCCGAGCGCTACCGCGTTCCCGCCGCCACGGCCGAGGCCGTGAATCGCACGCGCGCGGCCGGCGGACGCGTGGTCGCCGTCGGCACCACGGTGGTGCGGGCGCTGGAGACCGTCGCCGACCACACGGGCAATGTGCGCCCGGACGCCGGGTGGACGGAGCTGGTGGTGACGCCGGAGCGCGGCGTCTTCGCGGTCGATGCCATCCTCACCGGCCTCCACGCCCCCCGCGCCTCGCACCTGGCCATGCTGGAGGCGATCGCCGGCCGCCGCCACCTCGCCCGCGCCTACGACGCGGCGCTGCGCGGGCGCTACCTCTGGCACGAGTTCGGGGACCTGCACCTGGCGCTCCCCGCGCGACGCGGGTAATACCAAGACTGGCCTCACGCAGAGACACGGAGACACAGAAAGAATCGCCCCGCCTCTCTGTGACTCTGCGTCTCTGCGTGAGACGCTTTTGCTACGCTCGGTTCACACGGTGAATTGCAGGCCGTCCAGCAACGTTCCGTCGAACGCCCGGCGCTCCTTCTCCAGCTCCGCCCACGCTTCAGGATCGCGTTCGCGGAGCTCCGCGTGGAACGTCTCGTACTCGTGCAGGAAGAGGCGGCGCTCCGCGTCTTCCAGCACCTGCGCGGCCAGGGGAGCCTGGCGCTCGTCGCGGAGGCGTGCGAGCAGGCTTCGCAGGATCGCGCGGCCGGAATCGTCCGCTGCTTTCCGCGGGCTGCGCGGCATGGTTCCGACTCCGAGCTGGGGTGCGACGGGTGCGCGGGCGCGTCCGCGAGGTGGAGGATGGTCCTGAACTCTCATGACGGTCCGGTAAGGCGTCAACGTGTGGGTGAAGCGGGCCGGCGGCCTCCGGCTCCGCGCTTGTGGCCCCCGGTGGGGCCGCCTAGCTTCCCGCCCCCATGAGCGAGAAGCCCGTCTACGTCGTCTCCGACACCCACCTGGGCGCCGTTCCGCGCGAGACGGAGCGGGCCTTCCGCGGCTTCCTGGACCACGTCGCGGGCCACGCGCAGGCGCTGCTGATCAACGGCGACCTCTTCGACTTCTGGTTCGAGTACCGCCACGTGATCCTGCGCGAGCACTTCCGCGCGGTGGCCGCCCTGGCCGACGTAGTGGACGCCGGGGTGAAGGTCTGGTTCGTGGGCGGCAACCACGACGCCTGGGCCGGCAGCTTCCTGCGCGACGAGGTGGGGATCGAGCTGCTGAACGGCCCGGTGGAGATGACCCTCGGCGGCCGCCGCGCGCTCGTCGCCCACGGCGACGGCGTCGGCAGCGGCGACCTCAAGTACCGGGCGCTGAAGACCGTGATCCGCCACCCCGTCTCCATCGGCGCCTTCCGTGTGCTGCACCCGGACTTCGGGCGATGGGTGGCGGGGCGCGCCTCCCGCACCGAGCACAGGACGGGCGGCGACGCGGCGGCGAGCGGCCGGGCCGCGTACATCCGCCGCTGGGCCGAAGAGCGGCTCCGCGCCGACCCGTCGCTGCAGCTGGTCCTCGCCGGCCACGCCCACCGCGCCTCGATCGACGAGGTCGAGCCCGGCCGCTTCTACGTCAACTCCGGCGACTGGCTCGGCTCCTTCGACTACGTGGTGCTCCCTCCCGGCGGCGGGCCCCCGGAGCTGCGCGACTGGCGGGCCCCGTAACGGCAACTGCCGTCTCACACGCTTTCCAGCTCACCGCGTACCCTCCGCCGCGGCGCCGCGGACGCGCACGCCACTTCGGCACTCCCCAGCACTTAGCACTTAGCACTTAGCACTTAGCACTTAGCACTTAGCACTTAGCACTTAGCACTTAGCACTTAGCACTTAGCACTTAGCACTTAGCACTTAGCACTTAGCACTTAGCACTTAGCACTTAGCACTTAGCACTTAGCACTTAGCACTTAGCACTTAGCACTTAGCACTTAAGCACTTAAGCACTTAAGGCGCAGGGAGAGGGCGCCGCGGCCGAGGTCGCGCACATCACCCCTCACGCCAGCCCGCTCCCCAGGAACCCGGCGGCGACGATCGCGGCGGCCCGCATGGCGCCGCCGCGGGGGCGGCGCGCGCGGCGGTAGACCACCATGAAGCTCACCGTCTCCAGCGCCCGCAGCGCGCGCAGGCGGTAGGTCACGCGGCCGCCCTCGTCCTCCGCGCAGGCGGGGTAGGCCGCGACCGGCTCGGCGCCGCTCGGCAGCTCCACGTGCACGTGCAGCACCGCGCAGGGGATGTTGAAGATCACCCAGTCCGAGTAGGTGACGGTGCAGTTGCGGCCGTCGGGCACCACCACGGGGCAGATCGACGACTCGTAGCCGAACCAGAAGGTGTAGCGCTCCCCCGCCCGCACCGCCTCGCGCAGCCGCACCTCCAGCCGCGACCCGGGCGCCTCGTCGCCGTACACCCGCGGCTGCAGCTTGCCGCGCGCGTCCCAGGCGCGGATGTCGGCGACCTCCGGCGCGTCGGTGGGAAGGTGATAGCACCAGTAGCGCGCCGGCAGCTCGCCCGTGGTCTCCAGGTGGCACTCGTACTCGTACCGCGCGCGGCGCATGTCGTCGAGCAGCGTTACCGTCACCTTCGACGACACCAGGCGGAACCCCTCGATCCCCGGGCGGAGTTCGCGGTAGTGGTTGGGTGCGATCACGGCCCCCGTGATCGTCTGCGGGCGGAGCTGGGTTGCCATGGCGTCTCACCGGCTGAAGGGTGAATGGATATACCACGTCAAGACACAAAATGAACGCAAATGGATACGAGCCTTTCGGCGCGCTCCCCGCTCCTTTCCATCCTCCGGGCTCCGCTACCGCCCGCCGCCGCCCGCTCCTCCCGGCTGGATGAGATGGATCTTGATCCGCATCGACGGGGACAGAGGCAGGTGAACGGAGTGAACGGCGCGTCGCAAAAGGATATGATGTACGGTTTTCCGCGTCAACGTTGATGTTTTGGGTAATTTCCGCGGCGGAATGGGAGCGGGCGGGCGGCCACCGGCTACCCGGAACCCCGCAAAGCACTTGCAGCTCTGGAGGGGGTGGAGCGTGGAGGCGCGGGGGTGCGGCGGAAGGGGTTGGATACGTACGGTGTCCGAAACTACTCGGCGCCGGCGGGCTCGTGGACCAGGTCCAGGTGCTCCACGGGGAGCGGCGCGCCCCAGATGCGGGCGGCGACGGCGCCGACCTCGGCCGCGTCGCCGGTGGTGAGGAGGCGCAGCGAGCCCTCGCCGGCGGGCTCCAGCCGGCCGAGCTCGCGGAGCACGCGCGCCGTCTGCCGCGCGATGGCGGGGCCGCTGTCGAGCAGGCGGACGCCCGGGCCCAGCGCGGCCTCGATCTGCTCGCGCACGAAGGGGTAGTGCGTGCAGCCGAGCACCACGGTGTCGACCCCGGCCTCGCGCAGCGGCGCGGCGAACTCGGCGAGCCGGACGCGCAGCTCGTCGTCGTCCAGGTGCCCGTCCTCGATCAGGTCGGCCAGCCCCGGGCAGGGCTGCGCGATCACCCGCGAGCCGTTGGCGTACGCCTCCACCAGGCGCGCGTAGCGGTCGGAGCGCAGGGTGCCGACGGTGGCCATCACCCCCACCCGCCCGTTGCGGCTGGTGGCGACGGCGGGCTTCACCGCGGGCTCCAGGCCCACCACGGGGATGGACAGGCGCTCGCGCAGCAGCTCCAGCGCCGCGCCCGAGGCGGTGTTGCAGGCCACCACCAGCACCTTGGCGCCGCGCGCCTGCAGGTACCGGCCCCCGGCCAGGGTGCGGGCACGCACCTCGTCCACGCCGCGGTCGCCGTAGGGGACCCAGGCGCTGTCGGCCAGGTAGAGGAGGTGCTCGGCGGGGAGCTCGCGGCGGATCTCGCGCGCCACGCTCAGCCCGCCGATGCCGCTGTCGAAGATGCCGACCGGCGCGGGGGCGTCCATCAGTTCCCCAGCGGCACGTTGACCCGGAACTGCGCGCCGCCCTGCGGCCCGGGCTGCACGTCCACGTGCTCGTCGAAGTCGCGCAGGTGGGCGGCCACGTAGGCGTCGGCGCCGGAGAAGAAGAACCAGAAGACGGAGAGGGTGATCCAGTCCTCGCGCTCGTTGCGGCGGGCCTTCACCAGCCCCAGCGTGCGCGTGGGGTCGAGGGTGCCGTCGGCGTGCATCACGCGCTCCAGCTCCTTCGCCTCCTGCAGCTTCTGGCCGGACTTGTAGACCATCCACAGGCTCCCCGACTCGAGCGCAAAGTACACCGCCCCGCGCCCCGGCGCACCGATGGACGACTGTCCCCACCCCGGCAGCACCAGCGAGCGCAGGAACGCCGCGCGCGGGGAGATGCGGTAGTGCTTCAGCCCCGCCGTGTCCTGCGCGGCCTGGCGGGCGCGGCGGCGGGCGGCGCGCGCGCTGTCGCTGGGCGTGGTGTCGGGCACCAGCGGGCGCTGCGCGCGCTCGCGCAGGCGCAGCGAGTCGTTCACCTGCGCCGCTGCCGGCCGCGCGGCGGCGGCGAGCGCGAGCGGGAGGAGCACGGCGGCGAGGCGGCGCCACGGAAGCTGGATCATCTCTCTCGGTCGATGGCCTGGTTCACGCTCTGGCGTGGCGGGAAGCTAAGGCTTATACCGCGGCGGGCGCAAAGAGTGCGGGCGCGTCCTCATGTGTCGTTCGATTCCCGGCTTGGCGTTAGTCTCACACAGAGACGCAGAGGAACAGAGAGAACGGATTGAAGGAATGATGATACGCTCGCGCGCCGCCGCCGTCCTGTCGCTGACCCTCTCCCTCGCCGCGTGTGGCGGCGCGGCGCGCACGCGGGTGCCTGCGCCCGGCCTCGACGGGGAGACGCATCCCCGTCCGCCGGCGCGGGGGACGCTGGTGCTGATGGGGACGACGGACCTGCACGGGTGGCTGCTCCCGTACGACTACTACACGGGGAAGACGACCAGCAACAGCCTGGCCTCGCTCGTTCCCCTGATCGACAGCGTACGGGCGGCGAACCCCGGGCGCTCCGTGCTGGTGGAGTCGGGCGACCTGCTGCAGGGGAACCCGCTGGACTTCGTCTATTCCCACCTGGCGCCCGGAGAGGCGCATCCGCTGGTGCAGGCGATGAACCTGGTGGCGTACGACGCCGCCGCCATCGGCAACCACGAGTTCAACTACGGCATCGCGCACCTGGACAGCGCCGTGGCGCACGCGCGGTTCCCCTGGCTCTCCGCCAACGTCTTCCGCGCCGGCACGCAGCAGCTCGCCTACCGGCCCTACGCGTTCGTCGAGCGCACCGTCGGCGGGAAGACGGTGAAGATCGGGATCACCTCGGTCACCCCGCCGGGCGTGGCCATCTGGGACCGCGACAACGTGCGCGGGCGGCTGGAGTTCCACGACATCGTCGCCAGCGTGCGGCCGGTGGTTGCGGAGATGCGCGCGCGCGGCGCCGACCTGGTGCTGGTCGCGGCGCACAGCGGGCTCGAGGGGTCGAGCTACGACACCGCGGCGACCCACGTTCCCGCCGAGAACGCCGCCGCCGCGATGGCCCGCGAGGTCCCCGGCATCGACGTGATCTTCATGGGCCACACCCACCGCGAGGTGGCCGACACCACCATCAACGGCGTGCTGGTGCTGCAGGCGAAGAACTGGGGCGCCTCGCTGGCCGTGGCCACGCTGGCGCTGGAGGAATCGGCGGGTGGGGGATGGCGGGTGGCCGAGAAGCACGGGCGCATCCTCCGCCCCCTGGAGGGCCGCGTGGACGCGCGGCTGCAGGCGGCGCTCGCGGAGGCGCACCGGCGCACGCAGGAGTACGTCTCCCGGCAGATCGGCACGTCGACCGATGAATGGACGTCGGAGCTCTCGCGCACCCGCGACACGCCGATCCTCGACCTGATCAACGACGTGCAGCAGCGCGTGACCGGCGCGGAGCTCTCCGCCGCCGCGGCCTTCTCGCTCACCTCGCGCCTCCCCCGCGGGCCGGTGACGGTGGCGGACGTGGCCGGGCTGTACATCTACGACAACACGCTCAAGGCGCTGCGCATCTCCGGCGCGCAGCTCCGCGCGTTCCTGGAGAAGAGCGCCGACTACTATCTCCCCTGCCCCGCCGCGGCGTGCGCGCGGGTGACGAACCCGGCGGTCCCCGGCTACAACTTCGACGTGGTGAGCGGCGTGGACTACGCGCTGGACCTGACGAAGCCGGTCGGCCAGCGCGTGGTGCGGCTGACGCGGAACGGGCGCGCCGTGGCGCCCACCGACTCCTTCACCATCGCCGTGAACAACTACCGGGCGAGCGGGAGCGGGGGATATTCGATGCTGCTCGGCGCGCCGGTGGTGTACGACCGCGGCGAGTCGATCCGCGACCTGCTGATCGCCGACATCCAGCGCCGCGGCCGCATCTCCCCCGCCGACGTCTTCCGGAAGAACTGGGAGATCCTCCCCGCCGCCCTCGCCGACCGCGCCGCCGCCGAGCAGCGCGCCTCGGGGCAGTGAGAGGTGCCGAGTATGGCAAACGCGTCTCAAACGGAGACGCAGAGTCACAGAGAGGCCAGGTAATCGTGATTCCTCGCGCCCGATGAACGATCGGGACGCAGTGGCGCTCCTCCGCGCCGCGGTTCCGTCCGCGGATGGCGAGACGTGGGCGGACCTGGGCGCGGGAACGGGCACCTTCACGCGCGCCCTTGCATCGCTCGTGGGCGCGGGCGGACGGGTGATCGCGGTGGATCGTGACGCACACGCGCTCCGTGCGATCGATGCGTGGGCGGCGCGGCAGGGCGGCGGCGCGGCGGTGGAGGTGGTGGAAGCGGACGTCTCCGCGGCGCTCGACCTGCCGCCGCTGGATGGCGTGGTGATGGCGAACGTGCTGCACTTCGCGGCGGACGCCGGCGCGGTGCTGTCGCGCGTGGCGCAGCGGCTGAAGCCCGGCGGCCGGCTGGTGCTGGTCGAGTACGAGGGGCGGCGGCCAGGCCCGTGGGTGCCCTATCCCGTCTCCGCCGCGCGCTTCGCGGAGCTCGCGGCGGACGCCGGCCTCACGCCGCCGCGCGTGGTGGCGACGCGCCCCTCCGCGTTCGGCGGCGAGATGTACGTGGCGATGGCGAGACGCGCGGGCTGAACGCCGTCCTCGCCGAGCGCGCCGCCGCCGAGGCCGTCTGCCGCCATGAGGCGGTCCATCATCGCGAGCTCCTCGAGTTCCCCTTCGAGCTCCGCGATCGCGGCTTCGGTGCGACCCTCCGTGAGCAGGATGTCGCGGTACTGGATCGGTACGGCACCGCTGGTCGGGGTCCATTCGGGGAGGGTCCGGTGCAGCCGGTCGACCAGCGCCCATGGCTCCATCCCGCCGAACTCGTCGAAAATCTGTGAAAGGACGGCCTCCTCGGCATCGGAAAGGTCGTCTGGCGGGCACTCCGCCGTGAGCCGCACTTCGTAGTTCGCCGGAATCGAAACAGCCTGGTTCCAGAGCGACGGCGATCCGGGAGGACTTCCCTCGTTGACGAGGTCCAGCACCTCGCTCAGGACCGGACCGTGCTTCATCGAAACGGCGCGCGCGAAGGTGATCGGGCGTCCCCAGCGCAGCAGCGTCGTGCGGTCGGCGAGGTACAGGAGCTTGATGAGCTTCATGTAGTTCATCGTCCCCCCCGCCCACGTGAGGAGAAGGGCCGCGGCCTGGGTCGCCTTGTCTTCCCGGAACCTGGGCTGCATGGGGACCTCTCGCGAAGCTCGGGGATCGTGTCGTGCGCCGTACGGCAAACCTACTGCGTGATAGATTGGAATTGAAGTAACCAGCGTAGCGGCCGCAGCGATCGTTGCCGCTGGCGGCGAGGCTTCGGGGGGAGTCCGCGAAGGCGGACTTCGTGTGGTTGTAGCCCGGATTTCCAATCCGGTGCGCTCGCCGTAGCCCTAACTCCGCATCCTCGGCCTGCGGACCAGCGCGAAGTCCGCCGCGCCGAGCGCGGGCGCGTCATCCCGCAGCCCGGCGCGCACGATCTGCACGTGCTTGCGCGCCGCCGGGAGCGCGCGCGCGTGGACCGCGGCGACGGCGCGGTCGAGCAGGTCGGGGAAGCCGTCCAGCACGCCGCCGCCCAGGATCACGCGCCGCGGGTTCAGCGCGTTCACCAGCCCCACCAGCGCCGCGCCGAGCACCTCCCCCGTCTCCTCGACCAGCCGCGCCGCCAGCGCGTCGCCGGCCTTGCGGGCCGCGGCGACCACCTCGCCCGTGATCGCCTCCGCGGAGCCGGCGAGGCGCACCAGGGCGGCGCCGGCGGCGGGGTCGGCGAGCGCCGCCTGAGAGGCACGCTCCTCGAGCGCCCAGCCGCCGCAGTACGCCTCCAGGCAGCCGAGGTTGCCGCAGCGGCAGGCGCGCCCGCCCGCGGCCACCGTCAGGTGCCCCAGCTCCCCGGCGATCCCGTCCGCCCCCTCCAGCAGCCGCCCGCCGATCACCGCGCCGCCGCCCACGCCGGTGCCGATGAAGAGCACCACCAGGTCGCGCACGCCGCGCCCCGCGCCCAGCCGCCACTCGGCCCAGGTGGCGGCGCGCACGTCGTTCACCACCACGGCGGGAAGGTTGAAGGCGGCGATGGCGAGCCGCCGCACGTCGGCGCCCGTCCACCCCAGGTTCGGCGCGCCGAGCAGCACCCCGCGCCGCCCCACCTGCCCCGCCACGGAGACGCCAACCGCCGCCGCCCCGCCGATGTCGGCGCCGAAGGCCTCGCGCGCGGCCTCGGCGGCCCGGCGCAGCGTCGCCTCCGCGCCGCGCTCCGGCTCGGTGGGGATGCGCGTCTCCCCCAGCTTGCGGCCCCCGCGGCCGGCCAGGATGATCTCCGTCTTGGTGCCGCCCACGTCGACCCCCAGGGCGAGCCGCCCGTCATCCCTCATCATCCATCCCCCCTGAGGCTTTGCACCGCGTCCGTCCCCCGTGTAGCTTTCTCCACCGGCGGATGAACAGATGTTCACCGCCGGACTGCCTTCTCCCATCCGACCCTTACAAACGAAATGCGTCGTACGCTCTTCGTGGCCGCCGTCCTCGGCCTCTTCGCCGCGGGCTCCGCGGCCGCGCAGGACCAGCCCGCGGTCGCGCCCGGCGCGCGCATCCGGGTCTACGTCTCCACGCAGTACAACAGCCGCGAGGTGCAGGGCGCGAGCGGGTACCACGTGGGCACCGTCGGCGCCATCGACACCAGCGCCGTCACGCTGCTGGAGGAGGGCGGCACCGAGTTCCGCATCCCCTTCAGCTCCATCCGCAACCTCGACGTGAGCCGCGGCACCGCCACGGCCGGCGAGGGGCGGCGCACCGGCGTGCGCAAGGGCGCGCTGCTCGGCGCCGGCACCGCGGTCGGCGCGCTGGGGCTCCTGTACGGCGTCAGCGAGCTCGGCAACGTGCTGTCGAAGAACAACTGCTCCTTCGACGAGATCGACTGCCAGGACGACACCCTCCCCGGCAAGGGGCTGCTGCGCCCCACCTGGGAGAACGCGGGAAAGCTGGCGCTGATCGGCGGGGCCGCGGGCGCGCTGCTGGGCGCGGCGATCGGCTCCACGGGGCGCGAGCACTGGCGGGGCGTGCGGCTGCGCACGCTGCGGCTGCAGCTCGCGCCGGGGGCGAACGGCGGCACCGCGGTCTCGCTGCGGCTCTGAGCCCCGCGGCTCACGCCGGCTCCGCGGCGACGGCGGCCAGCAGCCGCAGCTCCTCGGCGTAGACGCGCCGCAGCAAGCGGATGGTGAACCAGCGCTCCAGCCTCCCCACCGGCCTGCCATGGCGCTGCAGGCGGGTGGAGATGGTGATGCGGCAGCGGCCCTCGCCCAGCGGATCGACGGTGAAGGTGGTGACCGGGCCGCCGTCGAGGTCGGTCTCCACCAGCACCCGGCCGGGGTGAGGCTCGGTGACCGCGGCGCGGAACGACGTCCTCCGCCCGGCCAGGCGCACGCCCACCCGGATCACCGTCCCCGCGCCGGTTCCCCCCTCCTCCACCTCGATCCCGTCGAAGAACGATCGGGGGATGATGCGGGGATGGCCCACGCGGTAGTCGGCCACGATCCCGTACACCCGCTCCGCCGCCGCCGCGATCTCGGCCCGCGCCTCCACCGTCTGTCCGATCAAGCGCTCGTCTCCCGAGTTCCGGACCTCCCCGCGTCTCTGTGTCTCTGCGTGAGACGCCGTTTCCGTCGTCTGCTTGACGGCGTAGGGAATACGGACGATTGTATCCGCCATGCGCAAGCTCCTCGTCTTCATCGGCGTTCTCCTCGCCCTGCACGTCGCCCTCCTCTTCGTCCGCCCCGGCGGCGCGCAGGCGCCCGCCGCCCGCGGAGGCCGCCCGCTCACCGTGGGCGTGGTCTTCGACGTGGGCGGGCGCGGCGACAAGAGCTTCAACGACGGCGCCTACGCCGGCGCCATGCGCGCCGCCCGCGAGCTCGGCGCCGAGGTGCGCTTCGTGGAGCCCGGCGAGGGCTCCGACCGCGAAGCCGGCCTCCGCCTGCTGGCCGCGCAGCACATGGACCTGGTGATCGGCGTCGGCTTCATCTTCTCCGACGACCTGACGCAGCTGGCCAAGGAATACCCCGGCGTGCACTTCGCCGGGGTCGACTACGCGCTGGGCACCGACGCGCAGGGGAACACCATCGCCCCGCCCGCCAACCTGGCGGCGCTCAAGTTCCGCGAGGAGCAGGGCTCCTTCCTGGTGGGCGCCATCGCCGCGCTGGTGTCGAAGACGAAGAAGGTCGGCTTCGTGGGCGGGATGGACATCCCCCTGATCCACAAGTTCGAGGCGGGCTTCCGCGCCGGGGTCAAGCAGGTGTGCCCCGACTGCCGGGTGACCGCGCAGTACGCCGGCGTGACCCCCGAGGCCTTCCGCAACCCGGGGCGCGGCAAGGAGCTGGCGCTCAGCCAGTACAACCAGGGCGTTGACGTGATCTTCCACGCCTCCGGCTCCACCGGCCTGGGGGTGTTCGAGGCCGCGCGCGCCACCGGCAAGCTCGCCATCGGCGTGGACGCCGACCAGTACGCCGAGGCGCCGGGGTACGTGCTCACCAGCATGGTCAAGGGCGTGGACAACGCCGTGTTCGACGCCGTGCGCCGGGTGCGCGACGGAAGCTTCCGCGGCGGCATCTACTGGCTGGGGCTGAAGGAGGGCGGCGTGCGCTACGTCTACGACGAGCACAACCGCACCCTGATCCCCCCCGCGGTGCGCGCACGCGTGGAGCAGCTCCAGGCCGACATCATCGCCGGGCGCATCCAGGTGCCCAGCGAGCGCTGACCCCTCCCCCGACCCCCTCCCGCATGCCACCGGACACATCCGCCGCGCCCGTGGTGCGCATGGCCGGCATCGACAAGCGCTTCGGTGCCGTGCGCGCCAACCGCGGGGCGAGCCTGGAGGTGGGCGCCGGCGAGATCCACGCCCTGGTGGGCGAGAACGGCGCCGGCAAGAGCACCCTGATGCGCATCCTGAGCGGGATGTTCACCCCCGACGCGGGCACGGTGGAGGTCTTCGGCCGCGACGTGACCGGGTGGAGCACCGCGCAGGCGATCGCCGCCGGGGTGGGGATGGTGCACCAGCACTTCATGCTCGTTCCCACCCTCTCCGTCGCGGAGAACGTGGTGCTGGGGATGGAGCCGCGCGCCGGCCTGGTGGTGGACCGCGACCGCGCCCGCCGCGAGGTGGAGGAGCTCTCCCGCTCCACCGGCCTGGCGGTCGACGCGGGACGCCTGGTGAGCCGCCTCTCCGTCGGCGAGGCGCAGCGGGTGGAGATCCTCAAGGCGCTCTACCGCGGCGCGAAGGTGCTGATCCTCGACGAGCCCACCGCCGTGCTCTCGCCGCCGGAGGTGCAGGAGCTGTGGACGGTGCTCCGCCGGCTGCGCGAGCAGGGCGCCACGGTGGTGCTGATCACCCACCGCCTCGACGAGGTGATGGACATCTCCGACAACATCACGGTGATGCGCGCCGGCACCACCGTCGACCGCATCCGCACCGCCGGCACCACCCCCGCCGACATCGCGCGGGCGATGGTGGGCCGCGAGGTCGCCCTCGCCGCCGAGGCCGACGTCTATCGCCCCAGTCGCGCGCGGGTGGAGGGACGTGCGGCGCTGGAGGTGCGCGACCTGGTGGTGAGTGCCCACGGCCGCCCGCACGCGGTCGACGGCGTGAGCTTCGAGGTGCGCCCGGGCGAGATCCTGGGGATCGCGGGGGTGGAGGGGAACGGGCAGACGGAGCTGATCGAGGCCATCGCCGGGCTCACCCCCGCCGTCTCCGGCGCCATCCTCCTCGATGGCGAGGACGTCACCAGCCACTTCGTCCGCCAGCGCGGCGACGCGGGGCTCTCGCACATCCCCGAGGACCGGCACCGGCGCGGGCTGCTGCTGGAGTACTCGGTCGCGGAGAACCTGGTGCTCGGCCAGCAGCACCGCTTCCAGAAGGGGATGGCGCTCGACCGCGACCGCATCAACCGCAACGCGACGGACCAGGTCGCCGGCTACGACATCCGCCCGACCGACCCGGAGCTCCCGGCGCGCGCCCTCTCCGGCGGCAACCAGCAGAAGGTGGTGGTGGCGCGCGAGATGATGCGCGACTTCAAGGTGCTGCTGGCCGCGCAGCCCACCCGCGGCGTGGACGTGGGCGCGGTGGAGCTGATCCACGACCGCCTGCGCCAGGCGCGCGACGCCGGCAAGGCGATCCTCCTCGTCTCCGCCGAGCTGAACGAGGTGCTGGCGCTGGCGGACCGCATCGCGGTGATGTACGCCGGGCGCTTCGCCGTGGTGCTCCCGCGCGCCGAGGCGAGCGAAGAGGTGCTGGGCCCCTACATGACCGGCGCCCACCGGGAGGCCGCGTGAGCATCGCCGCCGACGCGACGCCGCCTCCCGCGGCGCCCGACGCGCCCCCGGCCGCCGCCCGCTCGCGCGCGCGGGCCCGGCTGGAGGAGGCGCTCCTCCCCCCCATCGTCGCCATCCTGGCCGCCGTGGTGGTGGGCGACCTGCTGATCGTCTCCTTCGGGCAGTCGCCCGGCGCCGTCTACCGGCTCCTGCTGGAGGGGACGTGGGGGAACGCCTACGGCTTCGGCCAGGTGCTGTACAAGACGACGACGCTGACCTGCACCGGGCTGGCGGTGGCGCTCGCGCTGCGCGCCGGGCTCTTCAACATCGGCGCGGAGGGGCAGCTCGCCGCCGGCGGGTTCATGGCCGCGGCGCTGGGGCTGCTGCTGCCGGCGGGGACGCCGGGGGTGCTGGCGGTGCCGCTCTGCATCATCGCCGCGATGGTGGGCGGCGGGGCGGTGGGCGCGGTCCCCGGGGCGCTCAAGGCGAAGTTCGGCGCGCACGAGGTGATCGTCACCATCATGCTGAACTTCATCACCCTGGCGCTGCTGAACTGGATCATCGCCGCGAAGCTGCACGTGCCGGAGACGCTGCACACGCCGGAGATCCACGCGGGGCGCATCCCCCGCCTGGGCGGGCCGTTCACCGGCTCCGCGGCCAACTGGACCATCCTGCTTGCGCTCCTCGCCGCGGCCGGGGTGTGGTGGTACCTCTTCCGCACGCGCCGCGGCTACGAGCTGCGCGCCGTGGGGCTGCAGCCGGACGCGGCCGAGTACGGCGGCGTGCGGGTGGGCGGCGTGTGGTGGCGGGCGCTGGCGGTGTCGGGGGCGCTGGCGGGGCTCGGCGGGGTGAACTTCGTGCTCGGCTACAAAGGCTACTACGAGGATGGCTTCGCGGGCGGCGCCGGCTTCCTGGGGATCGCGGTGGCGCTGGTGGGGCGCAACGACCCCGTGGGCGTGGTGCTCGCCGCGCTCTTCTTCGCCACCCTGTCGCAGGGCGGGCTGGCGATCAACGCGGTGGTGCCCAAGCAGATGGTCGAGGTGCTGCAGGGGGTGGTGATCCTGGCGGTGGCGCTGGCGGTCCCCGAGGTGCGGCGCCTTCTCCGCATCCAGCCGAGGAGGGTGTGAGATGGTCGTGATCACCTTCCTCCTGCAGGCGATCCGCATCGCCATCCCCTACCTGTTCGCGGCGTCGGGGGGCGTGGTGGCGGAGCGTGCCGGCGTGGTGTCGCTGACGCTCGAGGGCTTCATGCTGAGCGGCGCCTTCTGCGCCACGCTGGGCAGCTACTACAGCGGCAGCGCCTGGGTGGGCGTGCTCTGCGGCATCGGCGGCGGGCTGGTGATGGGGCTGCTGCACGCCGTCGCCTCCATCCGCTTCAAGGCCGACCAGATCGTGGTCGGCATCGCCATCAACCTGCTGGTGGTCGGGCTGACGCGCTTCTTCCTGCACCTGGCCTTCGACAGCTCGTCGAACTCGCCGCGCGTAGCCGGGTTCGGGGGCGAGAACGCGGGGTCGGGGCTCGGGGCGCTGGTGAGCAACCCGCTGGTGTGGGTGGGCCTCGTGCTGGTGCCGGTGATGGGGTGGATGATGTACCGCACCCCCTTCGGCCTGCGCATCCGTGCGGTGGGCGAGCACCCGGTGGCGGCGGAGTCGGTCGGCGTGCCGGTGCCCCGGGTGCGCTACCTGGCGGTGACGCTCTCGGGGGTACTGGCATCGCTCGGCGGCGTATACCTCGCTCTCGACCAGCACCAGTTCACCGACCAGATGACGGCGGGGCGCGGCTACGTGGCGCTGGCCGCGGTGATCTTCGGGCGGTGGGACCCGGTGCGCGCCGGCATCGCCTGCCTCTTCTTCGCCGCCGCGGAGACGCTGCAGATCCAGCTCCAGAGCCTGCAGGCGATCCCCAGCCAGTTCGTGTCGATGATCCCGTACCTGCTCACGATCGTCGCGCTCGCGGGACTGGTCGGGCGCTCGGTGCCACCCGCCGCGCTGGGGCGGGCAGAGGATTGAGCAGCTTGGGCAAGCGACCTACTGTCATTCGTCTACTGACAGTACACGGAGGAGCCGAATGTCAGTGAGCCAAGTGCTCGCTATTACTGCGATTATCGTCCCGTGTGTTACTGCACTGCTGGTTGCCTACTGGCATCGAAAGCAGATGCGGCAAATCGAGTTATTTCGACAGAACCCAGATGCTGGTTTAGTGCCCCCAGACAGTAAGCTGTATCGATTTCTAAGAGCTAGGGGCCAATTCATCATTGGGATCGGGTTGCCTGCGTTAGGACTTTTCCTTGAACTCTTAAACACCAGCGCTGTCACGCGGTATTCCTTACTAATTATCAGCCTGGACGTATCGTCCATATTCTTTTTCATCCAACTCTTTTTTCACCTGAAAGCTACAGAATCCTTAGAACTCGTGGTTGCCGTTTTTGACAAACATTCCAAAATGTTTGATGCGCAGACGCAACTGATCGAAAGCCATACAGAGATCATTGAGAAGCTAGTAACTAGAAAATTGAAGGATCCGAGTTAAATGACCTCCTTGGAATCCGCTAGTAGCCGGCTTCGGTTACGACTTCATCTTGCTTTGCCCGAGAAGGAAGGGGTGGAATTCCGACGGCACTCCAAACCGGTGCGCGCCGGCATCGCCTGCCTCTTCTTCGCCGCCGCGGAGACGCTGCAGATCCAACTCCAGAGCCTGCAGGCCATCCCCAGCCAGTTCGTCTCGATGATCCCGTACCTGCTCACGATCGTCGCGCTGGCGGGGCTGGTCGGCCGCTCGGTGCCACCCGCGGCTCTGGGGCGGGCGGAAGACTAGCAGGTCTCACACAGAGACGCAGAGGCGCGGAGAGAACGGCGGGTGTTCTCTCCGCGCCTCTGCGTCTCCTGCGTGAGGACGATCCGTTGCTGTTTCTGCGGTGGCCGCTGCAGTGCTTCTCATTGCTGGGAGGCAGGATTTCGAGTATCGATTACACATGGCTCGTAAGCGTCCGAGCGAGGCGGAGATCCTCGCCCAGCTACCCGCGGCGGAGGAGCGCGGCCGCATCGCCGCCGCGATGGAGCCGCGCGCGAAAGCGGCATACTACGATGCCGCGTCCGGGCGGGTCGCGGTCGAGCTGACCAACGGCTGCGTCTTCGCCTTTCCTCCCGCGCTCGCGCAGGGACTCGGAAGCGCCACGGCAGAGGAGCTCGCGACGGTGGAGGTGATGCCCGGCGGGGAAAGCATCTACTGGGAGTGCCTGGACGTTGGCTTCTCGGTTCCCAACCTGATTACCGGTTCGTTCGGCTCGAAGGTGTGGATGCGCGAGCTGGGGCGGGCCGGCGGACGAGTCCGTTCGGACGCCAAGGCGGCAGCGGTTCGCGAGAACGGCAAGAAAGGCGGCCGTCCGCGCAAAGCCGCCTGAGCTGACGGCAATCTCACGCAGAGACACAGAGGCGCGGAGAGGACCGGCGGCGTGCTCTCCACGCCTCTGCGTCTCTGTGCAAGGACAATCGCGATGGAGTGGATGAGCTGCATCCGCGACGACGCGCGGATGATCGACCTGGTGATCCCCGGCAGCCACGATTCGGCCACGTACAGCATGCGCGGCTTCGCGGGGCCGTTCGCGCAGACGCAGCATTGCGACCTGCGGGCCCAGCTCGAGTGCGGCATCCGCTACCTGGACCTGCGCGTGACGTGGAGCCGCGGCCGTCCCACCATCGTCCACAACTTCATCACCGGGCACGCGACCGACTCCCTCCTCCGCACGCAGGTCGCGCCGTTCGTGCGCCGCTTCCCGTCGGAAGTGGTGATCCTCGACTTCCAGGAGCTCGCGCCACGCTGCCGCCGGCCGGTAATCGAGCAGCTCCGCGAGCACCTCGACGCGGACCGCTGGGCGTTCCCCCGCGCGCGCTTCTCCCCCGCCCTCACGCTCGGCGACGTGCGCGGCGGCGGCCATCGCTTCCTGGCGATCTTCGGGGAGATGGGCGACGCGGAGTTCCTGCAGGCGGAGCGCGAGGGCTGGCTCCCCGAGTGGGTGCTCCGCCGCGACGAGGTGCTCCATTCGCCCTACGACGCGCGCCTCTACGCGTCGGGGCCCGCGGGGATCCCGGCGTTCCTGACCGCCCAGAGCGAGTCGTGGGCGAAGACGCGCGACCGCCTCTTCGTGGCGCAGGCGGTCTGCCGGCAGAACTACCTCGCCACCGCCATCGGCGCGCTGCGGGTGCTGGCGAAGGGGGTGAGGGGACGGTCGTGGCTCCGGCTTCCGCACACCCCGGCGTGGCTCGACACCCACCAGGGTCACTACCTGGACGACTGGATCGACCGGCTCACCCCGGAGTCGCCCGCGAACATCCTGATGCGCGACTTCGTGGACCGGCACTACGCCACCATCGGCAAGGCGCTGCGCCTCAACCTGCAGCGCGGCCACGCCGCCCCCGGCGACGCGGCCCGGCGTCTCGACGAGATCGCCGCCACACTGGAGCAGGGGGCAATTCAGGTTGATTCGCAGCGCGAAACATGAGACCTTGAGCTGCACACGAAAGAGGGACAAAGAGAGCCGCCCGGAGGCCTTGATGCGCTTGGAGGATGTAGTGACCGCCGACCGCGAAATCATGGGCGGAACGCCCGTGTTTACCGGTACGCGCGTACCAGTGGAGAGCCTGGTTCAACATCTCGTTGCGGGAGATTCGCTGTATGACTTTCTCGACGGCTTTCCCCGTGTGAAGCGGGAGCAGGCTACGGCCTTTCTCCAACTCGCATTTGAGCAGATCAGCCGGGGATGTATCTCGGTGTCGAAGGGCTAAACGGCACATCATGCAGAGCCGCAGAGGCGCAGAGAGCTGCGGCCGTTGACTCTCTGTGCCTCTGCGTCTCTACGTGAGACCAACGCCAGTCTCGGACTACGACGAAACCATGAGCTCGCCCGGCAACCGCTATTTCGAGGACTACGAGCCGGGCTCGGTGTACAAGTTCGGCTCGATCGCCGTGACCGAGGAGGAGGTGCTGGAGTTCGGGCGGCGCTTCGATCCACAGGTGTTCCACACCGACCCCAAGGCGGCGGCACGGACCGAGTACGGAGGCCTGATCGCAAGCGGCTGGCACACCGCCGCGCTGATGATGCGCCTCTACTCCGACCACTATCTCCCGAAGCCCTCCACCCTCGTCTCTCCTGGCGTCGACGAGCTGCGCTGGCTCCTCCCCGTTCGGCCCGGAGACGAGCTGTCGCTGCGCGTCACCGTGCTGGAGGCGCGGCCCTCGCGCACGAAGCCGGACCGCGGCATCGTGCGCTCCGCCGTGGAGGTGCTGAATCAGCGCGGCGAGACGGTGATGACGGTGACCGCCACCAACTTCTTCCTCCGCCGCGGGGTACACGGCGGGTAGCCAGCCGATCACACCCGACCATCCCTGCAAGCGGAGACGCGATGCACTACCTGCTCTTCTACGACGTGGTGGAGGACTACGTCGAGCGGCGCACGCCGTTCCGGGGCGCGCACCTGCGCCACGCCCGCGCCGCGCACGAGCGCGGCGAGCTGATCCTGGGCGGCGCGCTCGCCGACCCGGTCGATGGAGCGGTGCTCCTCTTCCGCGGCTCGTCGCCCGCGGTGGCGGAGCAGTTCGCGAGGGCGGACCCGTACGTCCGCAACGGGCTGGTCGCCGCCTGGCGCGTACGCGAGTGGACGACGGTGGTGGGCGACGACCCCGCCGTTCACGTCGCGGTCGACGAGTGACGGCCGCCGGCGGCGCCACGCTTGCATGAGCGGTCCCGCGGAGCCCACTTCCTCCCGCACCCGCAGCGCTGAACGGTGATCCCCCTCAAGGACGAAAACCCGACCGAGCTCACGCCCGTCGTCACGGTGCTGCTGATCGCGCTGAACCTGGCCGCGTGGGTGCTGCTGCAGGGCGCGGGGGACCCGGAGCGGCTGGAGGCGTCGGTGTGGGCGTTCGGCACCGTGCCGTGCGAGCTCACGCACGCCTGCGTCCGCGAGCACGGCGGGCTGGGGTGGGCCGAGCTCCTCACCAGCATGTTCATGCACGGCGGGTGGGAGCACATCCTCGGCAACATGCTGTTCCTGTGGGTGTTCGGGAACAACATCGAAGACTCGATGGGCCACGCGCGCTTCATCGTCTTCTACCTGGTCTGCGGCGTGGCGGCCGACCTGGCGCACGTCTTCATCTCGCCTGCCAGCCAGCTCCCCGCGGTGGGCGCCAGCGGCGCCATCAGCGGCGTCATGGGTGCCTACGTGCTCCTCTATCCGCAGGTCCGGGTGAAGACCTGGGTACCGCCGCTCTTCCTGGTCAACATCCGCGCGTGGTTCTTCCTGATCTACTGGTTCGCCCTGCAGCTCCTCACCGGCGTGGGGAGCCTGGGTGGCGGCGACAGCGGCGGGGTGGCGGTGTGGGCGCACGTGGGCGGCTTCGTGGCCGGGCTGCTGCTGATCAAGCCCTTCGAGAACCGCAAGCTGGTGTACGCGCGCACCCACGGCATCGTCCTCCCGCCGCGGGAGGTCGCGCACGACGAGTGGAAGCTGTGATCGCATTTGCCTGATCGTCCGTGCATTCGACTCGCAAACCCAAACAGCATTCTCTCACAGAGGTCACGGGGGCCACGGAGGAAACCGACGCAGTTCCCCTGTGTCCCCTTTGACCCCTGTGAGAGCAATTTCGGTTTTGATGATCGACGAATGCACACCCGCCTTCAACGCTCCGCCGTGACACGACCCACGCTCCGCGGCGCCCCACCCGCCCGCCGCCCGCTGCGGGCGTTCGGATGGGCGCTCTGCCTCCTCGTCGCCGCGCTGATGCTGGGCCGCGTGGCGCTGGCGCCCGACCCCGCGACCGCCGCCGGGACCCGCGCCGCCGTGGCGCAGCTCGCGCACCTGGAAAACGGCCTGGAGACGCGCGCCGACCGGATGCAGGAGCTCTTCCCGGAGGGCCGCGTGTTCACCCTGGCGCTGTACGGGCTCGCCTGGGTGGACGTCGGGCGCGCCACGGCGAACCCGGCTGCGCGCGCCCGGGCCGTGACCCAGGCGCGCCGGGCGCTCGCGCTGGCGGACGCCCCCGCCTCGCGCGAGCCGTACGGGCCGGCGGGCGGGCTTCCGCTCGGCATGTTCTACGAGGGGTGGACGGGCCACCTGCGCGCCGGCATCCTGCACCTGGCGGGCGGCGCGGCGCGGGACACGGCGTTCCGCGGGACGTGCGCGCGGCTGGACAGCGCCTTCCGGAGCCAGGGCCCGTTCGTGGACAGCTACCCGGGCGACGCGTGGCCCGGCGACAACGCGGCGGGAGCGGCCGTGCTCCGCTCCTGCGGAACCCTGCTCGACCCGCGCTACACCCGCACCGCCCAGGCCTGGCTGCGCGCCGCGCTCGCGCGGGCGGACCCCGCCACGGGGCTGATCCCGCACCACGCCGGCTCCACGCTGCCGCGCGGCGAATCGGCGGCGCTGATGGTCCGGTTCGTCCACGAGATCGACACCGCGGCGGCGGCCGCGCAGTACGCCGCGTACGAGCGGACCTTCGCCACCCGCTTCGCCGGGCTCCTCCCCGCGGCACGCGAGTTCCCGCGCGGCGTGAGCGGGGAGGGCGACGTGGATTCGGGACCGCTGATCCTGGGGGTGAGCGCCCCGGCGTCGGTCGTGGGGATCGCGGCGGCGCGGATCACCGGCCACCCGGCGGCAGCCGCCGACCTGCGCGCATCGCCCGAGGTGCTCGGGGCTCCGCTGCAGTGGGGCGGGCGCCGTACCTACGCCTTCGGGGAGCTCCCGGTGGGCGAGGCGTTCCTGGCGTGGGCCACCGTGGTGCGCCCGTGGAACCAGCCTCCGTCGCCCCTCTCGCCCGGGTCGCCCTTCGCGGGGTGGCGGACGGTCTGGGTGCTGCTCTGGGGCCTCGTGCTCGCGCTCTCGCTGGCGCGGCTCGCGGGGCTTCCACGGCGGCGTCGGAAGGCGAAGCACGCGGCGACGGATGCCGCGGCGCCCGGGGTGGTGGCGCGCGGCGGGCAGACGCGATAGAATCCTCCACCGGGTCGGTAAACTGACCTCCGACGCGGGTGGCGCCCCTCACGGGCCGCCACCCGTTCGCGTACACGGAGGTTTCGCAACGAGAAAAGCGGAGACGAGATGGACGTGACGAGAGAGCTGCTGCACCGGCTCCCCAAGCCCGAGCTGCACGTGCACCTGGACGGGTCGCTGCGGCCGGAGACCATGCTGGAGCTGGCCGCGGAATACGGGAAGAAGATGCCGGCGCACGACCCCGACGCGCTGCGCGACTACATGCACGTGGACGACGCCCGCAACCTGGTGGAGTACCTGGAGCGCTTCGACATCACCCTCTCGGTGATGCAGACCGCCGACGCGCTGGAGCGCATCGCCTACGAGCTGGCCGAAGACCTGGCGGGCGAGAACGTGCGCTACGCCGAGATCCGCTACTCGCCGATCCTGAACACGCGCGAGGGGCTGCCGCTCACCGAGGCGGTCGACGCGCCGCTGCGCGGGCTCAAGCGGGCGAAGGAAGACTTCGGGATCGAGACGGCGATCATCATCTGCGGGATCCGCAACATGGAGCCGGGCACCTCGCGCGACCTGGCGGACCTCACGGTGGCGTACAAGGACCGCGGCGTGGTGGCGTTCGACCTGGCCGGCGCGGAGTACAACTACCCGGCCAAGAAGCACAAGGACGCCTTCTACACCGTGATCAACAAGAACATGGCCGCGACCATCCACGCGGGCGAGGCGTACGGGCCGGAGAGCATCCACCAGGCGCTGCACTACTGCCGCGCGCACCGCATCGGCCACGGCACGCGGCTCTTCGAGGACCCGGACCTGATGCGCTTCATGAACGACGCGCGGGTGCCGATCGAGATCTGCCTGACCAGCAACGTGCAGACGCACGCGGTGGAGAGCTTCGAGGCGCACCCGCTACGGATGTACTACGACTACGGGCTGGTGCTCTCGCTGAACACCGACAACCGGCTGATGAGCGCCACCACGGTCACCGAGGAGTACTGGCGCGCGCACCAGCACCAGGGCTTCACCTGGGAGGAGCTGGTGGACATCAGCCTGATGGGCTTCAAGAGCTCCTTCATGCACCGGCCGCACAAGCTGGAGATGCTGGAGCGGGTGAAGGAGGAGATCGCCGCCATCGAGGCCCAGGGATAGAACGGCAACCGCATCTCACACGGAGACGCAGAGACGGAGAGGCGCGGCAGGGCGTTCGTGGATTGCGCGGCGAGGCGACTGAAGTCGCCGCTACAAGGGCACACAGTCCGCCTTCGCGGACTCCAGGGGTAGACTCCGTATCGTGCGGATCCGACACGTTCAGCAGGAAGGCTTGGCGGCTCGACGGCTTGCTCCTTGCCACTCTCGGGGGGAGAAACGGACGTTCCCAATGGATGCGCGCGCGTGACTCGAATGTGGAGAGCAAAGTGAAGGGCGAACGCAGCTCGAAGGAGGCGCCGACACGCTGCGCGGCACTCCCGTACCGCACGGGCGAAGGCGGCGTGGAGGTGCTGCTGGTGACCGCCCGCAGCACGGGCGACTGGATCATCCCGAAGGGAAAGATCGACCGGGATCGCGGGCCGCGCGAAACGGCGCGCGAGGAGGCACTCGAGGAAGCGGGGGTGGAGGGCGAGATCGGCCTCTCTCCCTTCGACGAGTACCGACACGGCGGGGACGACGACGATCCGCTCGTGGCCGTCTTCCTCCTCCGCGTGACCGACGAGCTCCCCACCTGGGCGGAGGAGGAAGAGCGCGACCGTGCCTGGATGCCCATCCGCCAGGCGGCCGAGCGGGTGGCCGACCCTGGACTCGCGCGCATCCTCTCCGCCGCAGCCGTGCATCTCGCCACCACGAGCCCGACCGTGTCCGACAGTACACCGGCCGGCCCCGACGCCACGCCGCGCGGGCCGGCGCGCCGTATGTTCACGCCCGGCCGCCTGGGCCTGCTCGTGCTGGCGGCCCTCGGCCTCGTCTCCCTGGCTGCCTGGGCGCTGACGTCGCGGCAGAACGGGCACGGTGACGGCGGGCGCAACGCCGCCGACGTGATGGCCGCCGTCGCGGAGCCGAGGGATCGCGGCGAAGGCTCGGCGGGCGACGCGGTTGCCGCGGGCGATTCCACCTGCCGCGTGGAGGAAGCCTCGGTGGCGCTTCCCCGCCGCCTGAGCGAGGCGAGCGGGATCGCGGCGGGGCGCCGGTCGCCGGGGGTGCTCTGGAGCCACAACGACTCGGGCGAGCCGCTGCTGTACGCCTTCTCGGCGGACGGGAGCGCGCTGGGAGTGGTGCGCGTTACCGGCGCCGACATGGAGAACTGGGAAGACGTGGCCGCCGGTCCGTGCGCGAGCGGGAGCTGCCTCTACCTGGCCGACATCGGCGACAACGCCGCGTCTCGCCCGAGCACCACCGTGTACCGGGTGCCCGAGCCCGCGCCGACGGACGGCCAGACCCGGCCGGCGGAGGCGTTCCACGCCACCTACCCCGACGGCCCGCAGGACGCGGAAGCGCTCTTCGTGCTCCCGGACGGCGGCATCTACATCGTCACCAAGGGCGAGACGGGGCCGATCGCGGTGTACCGCTTCCCGCAGCCGCTGCGTGCCGGCGCGCAGGTCCGCCTCGAGCGTGTCGCCGAGCTGGCGGGCGCCGCCACGAAGCGGAAGGACCGGATCACCGGCGCGTCCGCCTCGCTCGACGGGCGCTGGGTCGCGCTCCGCACCCTCGGCGAGCTCGCCCTCTACCGCACCGCCGACCTGCTCCGGGGCGATGCCGGGGCCCCGATCCGCGTCGACCTGAGCTCGCTGAACGAGCCCCAGGGCGAAGGGGTGGGATGGGGGACGGGCGGAACGGTGTACCTGAGCAGCGAGAGCGGGAAGAAGAACCATCCGGGGAGCCTGGCCCGGCTCTCCTGCACGCTTTCGTAACAGCAGCTCACACAGAGTCACCAGAGGGACCAGAGGAACTGCACCGTTTCCTCTGGTCCCTCTGGTGACTCTGCGTGAGACTGTTTTTGAACATGTTCAACAAAACTCTTGACCGGCGGATCTGGCGCATCTAAGATATTGAACATGTTCAAATCGATGAAGACGCCCAAGGGCGAGGAGACGCGGCGGCGGGTGCACGAGGCCGCCATGGGGCTGTTCCGCGAGAAGGGGTTCGACGCCACCACCATGCGCGACGTGGCGGCGGCGGCGGGGATGTCGCTGGGGGCGGCGTACCACTACTTCCCCAGCAAGGAGGCCATCGTCATGGCCTACTACGCCTCCCTCCAGGACGAGCACGCGCGGCTGGTGGACGACGCGATCCGCGCCCACCCCGCCACGCGCGAACGGCTCTCCGAGGCGATGCACTCCAAGCTCCGCATCGTCCGCGACGACCGGAAGGTGCTCGGCGCGCTGCTCCGCTTCACCGGCGATCCCCATCACCCGCTCAGCTTCCTGGGCGCGGGCACCCGCGAGCTCCAACTGCGCAGCATCGCCACCTTCGCGGCGCCGCTGCAGGGAGCCGGCATCCCGGCCGACTTCGTCCCCGTCGCCGCGCTGATGCTGTGGGCGATGCACATGGGGCTGCTCCTCTACCTCCTCTACGACGAGTCGCCCGAGCAGGTCCGCACCCACCGGCTGGCGGACGGCGCCATCGCCCTCTTCCTCTCCGGCATGCGGCTCATCCGCCTCCCGCTCCTCAAGCCGCTCCGCACCCGCATGACCGCGGTGCTGCGCGACGCGGGGCTGCTGCCGGAGCTGGGCGACGTCACCCCACCGCAGCCGGCGGCGGGGTGAACCCGGCGGCCCGCGCTCCGGCCTCCCGCCGGAGCCGCGCTCGCCGCCGGCACACGCAGCACACACTGGAGCCATCTCCATGATCGAAGAGCCCGCCCCCGCGATCGAAGAGCCCAGCCACACGGCCGAAGCGCCCGAGCCCACCGAGATCCGCAGCCGCAACCGGCTGCTGGCGCTGATCGGGGGCGTCGCCGCGGCGAGCCTCGCCTATCACCTCGCGCTCTACACGGGGGTGGAGCACACGGCCTTCGTGTTCGTCGGCGTGCCGACCATTTTGGCGGTAGCGGTGGCGATGATGCCGCAGGCGGGCACCGCGTTCGGCTCCATCATCCGCAGCACCACGCTGGCGCTCCTGATCGCGGGGGTGGCTTTCGGCGAGGCGTTCATCTGCATCCTGATGGCCTCGCCGCTGATCTACGCGGTGGCGATCGGCGCGGGCACGGCCGTCGAGTGGTCCGCGAAGCGGCGCCGCAACGGCCAGGCGGGGTTCGCGCACGCACCCGTGCTCGTCCTGGCCGTGGCGGCGATCCCCGCGATGGAGGGCGTCGTCCCCCGTTTCGAGTTCCCGCGCGAGGCGCAGGCGACCGCGACCCGCATTGTCCCCGCCGCGCCCGCGGAGGTGGCGCGCGCGCTGGCGGCGCCGATGCGCTTCGACCATCCCCTCCCCGCCTTCCTGAAGCTCGGCTTCCCCACCCCGGGGATGGCGGAGGGCGCGGGGCTGCGCGTGGGCGACCGGCGCACGGTGATGCTGAAGCATGGCCACCACCCCGGCGCGCTGGTGATGGAGGTGCGCGCCTCCGCCCCCGGGCGCATGGTGTTCGCGCCGATGGAGGACGGATCGTACGTGATGCACTGGCTCTCGTGGCGCTCGGCCGAGGTGCGCTGGCGCGCCGTTCCCGGCGGCACGGAGGTGCGGTGGACGCTGCGCTACCGGCGGCGGCTGGACCCGGCGTGGTACTTCGCGCCGCTGGAGCGCTACGGCGTGGGCGTCGCCGCGGGCTACCTGGTGGACGCGCTCGCCACCCCGCGCGCGGAGCGCTGAGATGCCCTCCGCGGAGCTCGTGCAGACGCTCTCCTTTGCGCTCCCCATCACCGCGGTTGTGGCGCTCTGGGCATGGCGGCGACCCGCTCCCCCGCGGCGGACAGGGATGCTCCTCGCGTCCGCCTGGGTGTTCGCCACCGTGCCGCCGCTGAGCGCGCTGGCGGTGCGGCTGGGGTGGTGGCGGTTCGAGCCGGGGAGCGATGCGGGGATGGGGATGCCGGTGGCGCTGCTGATCGGCTGGGTGGCGGCGTGGGGGCTGCTCCCCGCGCTGGCGATGCCGCGCGTCCCCGCCTGGGCGGCGGCGGCGCTGGCGCTCTGGCTGGACCTGCTGCTGATGCCGCGGCTGGAGCCGGTGCTGCGGCTCGGCCCCGGCTGGCTCTGGGGCGAGGCGCTGCTGCTGGGCGTCTCCTTCGTCCCCGCGCGGTTGCTGGCGGCGTGGACGGAGGGCGGGCGGCGGCTTTACGGGCGCGCGGCGCTGCAGGTGGCCTGCTTCGGCGCGCTGGTGCTGTGGACGGGGCCGTGGGCGGTGGAGGCCGCCGTCCGCAGCCAGGCCCCGTGGCTCAACCTGCGCTTCGCGGCACCCGTGTCGCTCGCGGTCGCGCTGCAGGTGGCGGCGTTCCCGGCGCTTCTCGGCATAGCGGCCGTGCACGAGTTCGCCACGCGCGGCGGCGGTACGCCGCTCCCGTACGATCCGCCCGTGCGGCTGGTGCGGAGCGGCCCCTACGCCTACGTCGCCAACCCGATGCAGCTCTCCACCTTCCTGGTGCTGGCGGCGCTGGGCGCGCTCACGGGGCGGCCGTGGGTGGTCGCGACCGGGGTGATGTCGGTGGTCTACTCGGCGGGGATCGCGGGGTGGGACGAGGCGGTGGCGATGCCGCGGCGCTTCGGCGAGCGGTGGACGGCGTACCGGCGCGGGGTGCGCGCGTGGCTGCCGCGGTGGCGCCCCTGGCACCCGTCGCTGGACGGCGAGGCGCCGGACGTGCTCTACGTCTCGGCGGAGTGCGGGAAGTGCTCGGAGCTGGGGAGGATGGTGGAGGCGATGCGCCCCGTCGGCCTCGTCGTGCGTGCCGCGGAGGCGCACCCGTCGCGCGACCTCACGCGCATCACCTACGCCCCGGCGGACGGGGGCGCGGAGGAGGGCGGCGTCGCGGCGTTCGCGCGGGCGCTGGAGCACGTCAACTTCGCCACGGCGGTGCTGGGGATGGCGATGCGGCTCCCCATCCTCCGCCCCGCGCTCCAGCTGATCGTGGACGCGAGCGGCGGCGGGCCGATGCGCGTGCGCCGCGGCGAGGGAGCGGCCTGTGTGCGCCCGCGGATTGTGGGGACAGGCGGTTGAAACCGCGGCAACAACGGCCCGAAGTCCGCCTTCGCGGACTCCCTGGATGGCATCGTTTCGCTATTCGGGCCCTGGTGCGGCGTCTAATCCCGTGGGAGGCTCGAGCTGAGGGTACAGGCTGAGGTCACGATGATGCTCCGCCTGCCGCAGCACATAGTCTCGAATCAGGGGAACGTGCCGCCTGGAGACGCTGAAGGCGCCGCAAGCACCCCCGTCGACCACACGAGGTGCAGGTAGAGCTGGGTGTAGGGAGCACGCATCCGGCGTCCTGGTGGAGGTCGTGCAGAAATGCCGTCCAGGGAGTCCGCGAAGGCGGACTTTGGGCCGTTGTTGCCGCGGTTTCCAACCGCCCGGTACCAGGTCGAGGTCGTGCCGCTCGTTCCTCAGGCCGCGACGCCCTCCCGCCGCGCCTTCTCGGCCAGGCGCTCGCGGATACGGGCGGCGATCACTTCGATGCCGGCGGTGTTCTGGCCGCCGCGGGGGAGGATGACGTCGGCGTAGCGCTTGGTGGGCTCCACGAACTCGAAGTGCATGGGCCGCACGGTCTTGAGGTACTGCTCGATCACCGAGTCGAGCGAGCGGCCGCGCTCCTCCAGGTCGCGGCGGAGGCGGCGGATGAAGCGCACGTCGGCCTCGGTGTCGACGAAGATCTTGAGGTCGAACATCTCCCGCAGCGTGGCGTCGGCGAAGAGGAGGATGCCGTCCACCAGCACCACGTCGCGCGGCTCCACCCGCACCGTCTCGGGGGCGCGGGTGTGGCGGGTGAAGTCGTAGACCGGCTTCTCGATCGCCTCGCCTTCGATCAGCCGCTGCAGGTGGTGGATGAAGAGCTCGACGTCGAGCGAGTCCGGGTGGTCGAAGTTGATCGCCTTCCGCTCCTCCAGGGAGAGGTGCCCGAGCTCCTTGTAGTAGGCGTCGTAGTCCAGGAACGCGGCCGACTCGACGTGCAGCGACTGGTAGATCCGCCGCGCCACCGAGGTCTTCCCCGAGCCCGTGCCGCCGGCGATGCCGATCAGGAAGGGTTTCATGGCGGCAAGTTGCCGTGGCGGCGCGGGCTCAGCAACCCCATGACGCAGAGACGCAGAGGAACGGAGAGAACGCAGCAGTTCTCTCCGTTCCTCTGCGTCTCGCCGCGAAGCGGCCCCCTAGCGGATCGTGACCGTCTGCCGCATCCAGGGGTGGATGCAGCACTGGTACTTCTCGGTGCCCCGCTCGTCGAACGTCTCGGTCTTCGACTGCCCGGAGCGCACGGTGGATTCGTCGAAGGTCGCCGCGTCCAGGCACTCGGGCGCGACCGTGGTGTTGCCGGAGGCCTGGTTCAGGGTCGGCACCACGCCGCCGCCGAACTCCTCCACCTCGGTGTAGGTGTGCGTCTCGCCCCCGTTGTTCACCACCGCCAGCTGCGCCCCCTCGCTCACGTCGAGGTTGGTGGGCACGATCTTCCAGGCCGCCACGCTGTGGTTCGCCGTGAGCTCGGCGTTGAAGGCCGTGAAGGTCAGCCCCGTGCCGCTGCTGGCGTGCTGGCAGGCGCCGGCGCCGAGCGTGGCGTTGAACGTGGCCGGGTCGCAGTTGTCCTGCAGCCGGACCACCCCCGAGGCGCCGGTGCTGCTGTCGCACGCGGTGACGAGGAGCAGCGCGGGCAGGAGAACGAGCGTTGCGCGGACGTGTGGCATTCCCACCTCCCCCAGGTTGAAGGACCACGGACAGGCCGCCTCCCGGTGGGTGGAGACGGCTCCAGTGGGGGATCAGACCGCGTGCCCGACGGAAATCCAGTCATGACAATGATTTCCGTGCCCGGCGGTGTCGTGTTGCGCGACACCGTCCAACCGAACGTCTCACGCAGAGACGCAGAGAAACCGAGAGAACGTCAACAGCGGTTCTCTCCGTTCCTCTGCGCCTCGCCGCGAAGCGGCCCTCAGCCGATCGCGACCGCGTCGGGGTTCAGGCTGCCGACGTAGTAGTCCACCAGCGTGCGCTGGAAGACCAGGTTGTAGCGCGCGCTCACCAGCTGGCTCTGCGCCTGCGCCAGGGTGCTGCGCGCCTGCGTGAGCTCCGTGAGCGTGCCCACTCCGGCCTGGTAGCGCTGCCGGGTGGCGTCGAGCGACTGCTGCGCGGCGGTGAGCTGCGCCTGCGCCGCGGCGAGCTGCTGCTGCGCGGCCTGCCAGTCGAGCCAGGCGCGCCGCACCTCCAGCGCCACCTGCTGCTGCTGGTTCTGCAGCGCGATGCGCGCGTTGTCCTGCGCGATCTGCGCCCGCTGCGTCTCGGCGGCGGTCGCGCCACGGTCGAAGAGCGGGAGCGAGACGCCGACCGCCACCGATCCGCCCTGCCGCTGCGTGAACTGGTCGAAGACGTTCTGCTCGTTGCTGCTGTTGAGCACGGTGTTGTACCCCGCGCTCACCGACACCGTCGGCAGGCGCGCGGCGCGGGCGGCGCGCACCCCCTGCGCGGTCGCGGCCAGCTCGCTCTCGCGCGCGGAGAGGTCGGCGCGCCCCTGCAGCGCCCGGTCGAGGAGCGCGTCGAGGGTGCCCGGCGCCCCCTGGGCCGCGCCCGCCGGCGGCGGCTGGAAGTCGTACTCGCCGCGCGGGTCGAGCTGCAGCGTCTGGATCAGGTCGACCTTGGCGATCGCCACCGCGTTCTCCGCCTGCACCACCGAGAACCGCGCCGCGGCCACGGCCGCCTGCTGCGTGTACTGGTCGGCAATGGGGCGGCGCTCGGCCTGCACGAAGGCCTGGATCTGCTGCAGCAGCGCCTCTTCGCTCGCCAGCGTCTCGCGCCGCACGCGCAGCTGCTCCTGGCTGCTGGTGAGCGTCAGGTAGTTGCTGACCACGGTGAAGACCACCGACTGCCGGGTGCGCTCCACCTCCTGCCCGCCCGCCTGCTGGACGAGGCGCGCCTGCGCCAGCTGCGCCTTGTTGGCGCCGCCGTTGAAGAGCACCAGGCTGGTGCTCACCCCCGCGTTCACCGCCGTGCTGGTCACGTCGCTCACCGACGTACCCGACGACGAGCTCCGGGCGAAGGGCGACAGGCTCTGCGAGGTGCTGGTGTTCAGCTGCACGCTCGGCAGGAACTGCATCTTCTGCTGGCGCACGCTCACCGTGTCGAGCGCGGCGGCGTTCACCGCCTGGCGCAGCGTGCCGTTCTGCCGCAGCGCGATCGACACCGCGTCGCTGAAGGTGATGGTGTGCGGCGCCGCCGTCGTGGCCGCCGCGGGGGCGCCGGTCTGCGCCGCCAGGGAGAGAGCCGAGGCCGCGGTGACGATCATCGCCACCGCCACCGCCCGCGCCCACCGTGCGATTCCATTCCGATCGAACATCGTAGCCTTCCTTTCCTCTATCGTCAGCCACCCGCGAAGGCAGGCGAACCGTCATCCGTGATTTCGTTTACGGCAACCGCGTCTCACGCAGAGACGCAGAGGCCCGCGTCACTCGTAGCGGAGCGCCTCGATGGGGTTGAGGGCGGCCGCCTTGCGGGCCGGGTAGAAGCCGAAGAAGACGCCCACCGCCGCGGAGAAGCCCACCGCGATCATCACCGCCGCGGGCGGGGTGGAGGTGCTCCAGCCGGTGAGGTGCCCCAGCAGCGCGGCGCCGCCGTAGCCCACCGCCAGCCCGATCACCCCGCCCATCAGGCTCATCACCACGCTCTCCACCAGGAACTGCAGGAGCACGTCGCCCCCGCGCGCGCCGATGGCCATGCGGATCCCGATCTCGCGCGTGCGCTCGGTCACCGACACCAGCATGATGTTCATGATCCCGATCCCCCCCACCACCAGCGACACCGAGGCGATCGCCGCCAGCAGCCAGCTCATCACCTGCGTGGTGCCGGTGGCCGCCGCCGCCAGCTCGTTCTGGTTGCGGATGGTGAAGTCGTCGGGCTCGCCGTCGGACTGGCGGTGGCTCTCGCGCATCAGCGCGCGGATCTCGTCCTGCGCCGCCGGGATCTCGCCGGCCGAGGTGGTGCTCGCCAGGATCTGCCCGATGAACATCCCCCCCGCGAGCCGCGCCTGCATGGTGGTGTAGGGCAGCAGCACCACGTCGTCCATGTCGTTCCCGTTGGCCGTCTGCCCCTTGCCGGCCAGCACGCCGACGACCGTCATGGGCACGCTCCTCACCTGCACCTGCTGCCCCACCGGGTCCTGCCCGGGGAAGAGGTTGGCGGCCACCGTGGCGCCCAGCACCACCACCTTGCGCTTGGCCGCCAGGTCGGCGTCGCTGAAGAAATCGCCCGAGGTCGTCTCCCAGCCGCGGATGGTGGGGTAGGCGGTGGAGACGCCCTGGATGGAGGTGCGCCAGTTCCCCTCGGGGCCGATCACCTGGCCGCGCGAGTTCACCACCGGCGACACGGCCGCCACCAGTTCGGCCTCGCGCTGCAGCTTCTCGGCGTCGTCGACCGTCAGGCGGTTGAAGGTCTGCGCGCCCTGGCTCACGCCCCCCTGCTGGCTGGAGCCGGCGGTGACCATGATCAGGTTCGTCCCCAGGTTGCCGATCTGCTTCTCGATGGTGGATTGGGCGCCGTGCCCCACCGCCACCATCACGATCACCGCGCCCACCCCGATCACGATGCCGAGCATGGTGAGCAGGGTGCGCATCTTGTTCTTCACGATGCTCTGGCCGGCGATGCGCACCAGCGTCTGCTTCTTCATGCGGCCTCCTGCAGGTCGTCGTCATCGTCCAGGGCCTCGAGCAGGTCCTGGGCGGCGTTGCGGCGCCCCTCCACCGGGTGGTCGCGGCGGATGCGCCCGTCGCGCACCTCCACGATGCGCCTGGCGTACTCGGCCACGTCGGGCTCGTGGGTCACCAGCACGATGGTGATCCCCTGGTCGTTCAGCTCCTGGAAGAGCGCCATCACCTCGCGGGTGGTGCGCGAATCCAGGTTCCCCGTGGGCTCGTCGGCCAGGAGGAGGGTGGGCCGCGTGACCAGCGCGCGGGCGATGGCCACGCGCTGCTGCTGCCCGCCGGAGAGCTCGCTGGGGTGATGGTCCAGCCGCTTCCCCAGCCCCACCCGCGCCAGCGCCTCGGCGGCCATGGCGCGGGTGTCCTTCCACCGCCCCTTGCGGTCGTAGAGGAGGGGGAGCTCCACGTTCTCCAGCGCGCTGGTGCGCGAGAGCAGGTTGAAGCCCTGGAAGACGAAGCCCAGCTTCTGGTTGCGCAGGTCGGCCAGCTGGTTCTTCCCCATCCCGTCCACGCGGATGCCGTCGAGGAGGTAGGTGCCCGAGGTGGGCACGTCCAGGCAGCCGAGGATGTTCATCAGCGTGGACTTGCCGGAGCCCGACGAGCCCATCACCGCGATCATCTCCCCCGGCTCCACGGTGAGATCGACGCCGCGCAGGGCGCGCACCTCGTTCTCGCCGTGGCCGTAGATCTTCATCACCTGCTCGATGTGGATGACGCTCTTCTCGCTCATGGTCGCCTCCCCGCCTCAGAAGCCGCCGGGGCCGCGCCGCTGCTGCTGCGGGCCGAGCGGGTTCGACGTCTGCTGCTGGCCGGACTGCGCCGCGGCGGCCTGGTTGGAGCCGATGATCACCTTCATCCCCTCGTGCAGCCCGGTGCCCTCCACCACGGTGGTCTTCCCGTCGGTGAGGCCGGTGGTCACGCGGATCATCTTCAGCTTGCCGTCGGCCTCCTGCACCCAGAGCCGGCCGCGCTTGCTCCGGGGCGCGCTCCCGCCCGCCGCGCGCAGCCCGGAGTTGCCGGGGCCGCCGAAGGGCCCGTCCGCGGCGCGGGCGGTCCCGGCGGCAGCGCGACGCTGGGCGCCGCGGGAGCGGAGCGAGTCGGGATCGATCCCGCTCTTCTTCAGCTCGTCGTCGCTCGGAGTGAAGCGGAGCGCCGAGTTGGGGACCAGCAGCGCCGCATGGGCGGAGCCGGTCTCGAAGTCGACGGTCGCGGTCATCCCGGGGAGGAGGGTCCCGCCGGGGTTGTCCACCTCGACCACGGCGGTGTAGCTCACCACGTTCTCGGTGGTGGTGCTCTGCAGCCGCACCTGCTTCACGGTGCCGTGGAAGGTGCGGTCGGCGAACGACTGCACGGTGAAGCTCACCGGCTGCCCGGTGTGGATGTCGCCGATGTCGCTCTCGTCCACCCTGGCCAGGATCTGCATCTTCGACAGGTCGTTGGCGATCAGGAAGAGCTGCGGCGCGGAGAACGAGGCGGCCACCGTCTGCCCCACGTCGACGTTGCGCTCCACCACGATCCCGTCGATGGGGGCGTAGATCTCGGTGTAGCCCAGGTTGCGCCGGGCGCGCTGCATGGTGACCTCGGCGCTCTTCAGGTCCGCCCGGGCCACGCGCAGCTTGGTCTCGTAGCCCTGGAACTCGGTGGCCGTGATCACCTTGCTGTCGTAGAGCGGGCGGTTGCGCGAGTAGTCGGCCTGCGCCGCGCTCAGCTCGGCGCGGGCGCGGTCGAGCCCCGCCTGCGCGTCCTGCACCCCCTGCTCGGCCAGGGTGGGGTCGATGCGGGCCAGGAGTTGGCCCCGCTTCACGTGGTCGTTGAAGTCGGCGTAGATGGCCGATACCTGGCCGGAGACCTGGGTGCCCACCTGCACCGTGGTGACGGCGCCGAGCGAGCCGGTGGCGCTCACGGTGGAGCTCAGGTCGCCGCGGGTGACCTCGGCGGTGCGGAAGGCGGCGGCGTCTTCCCCGCCCTTGCCGCGCACCAGGAAGAAGGCGGCGGTCGCGAGCACCAGCGCGGCCACGACGGCGACGATACGGATCGATTTCATGGTTTCCTCGTGGTCCCATCCCCTGCGCCGCCCCGTTGCGGCGCCCCGAACGCACGACGAGGATACCAGCGGCGGTCCGTCCAGGTGACCCCCTAGCGCACCACCTGCACGCGCGTGTTCCGAACTGCACGCGTAGCGACATGAACCCTTAACAGCCTGACGCAGAGGCGCAGAGGAACAGAGAGAACAGATCAGAATTCTTTTGCTGTTCTCTCCGTTCCTCTGCGCCTCTGCGTCAAATGCTGTTTGCTGGATCTGAGGACGCCGAAGTGCCGGTCGTAACGCCGCAGGTGCGGTTCGTGCCGCGATGGCTCCCGGTCTTCCCTTGCACCCCGCACCTTGAGAGCAGAGATGGCTCAACAGCTGGCAACGGTGGATGCGATGGCGGAGAACAGGGCGAGCAGAAGGCTGACGCGGGGCGAGTGGGCGGCGATCCTGGGGTTCTGGCTGTTCATGGCCGTGCTCACGGCCGCCAACCGCCTGCTGGACCCGCGCCGCCCGCCGGGGCTGCAGCCGGTGTCGGCGTCGGCGCCGATCGCGCTGGCGCTGGTGGAGGCGCTGGTGTGGGCGGCGGTGACGCCCTTCGTGTTCCTGCTGGTGCGGCGCGCTGCCGCGATGGAGGGGCGGCGGGTGGCGCAGGGCGCGCTGATCGCCGTGGGGGCGGTGGGCGTGTCGATGGTGGTGGACGGGGTCTTCGACGGCGCACGCGCGGTGCTGCTGGGGCTCCCCGGGCAGCACAACGTGTTCACCAACCCGGTCGGGACCCTCACCCACCTCTGGTTCCTGCGGGAGATGATCGTCTACTGCGGGATGGTGGCGGCCGGCGTGGCGCGCGAGTACTCGGTGCGCTACCGCGTGCGCCAGGAGGAGGCCGCGCGCCTCCAGGCGGAGACCGCGCAGCTCCAGGCGCAGCTCGCCGAGGCGCGGCTCCAGGCGCTGCGCAGCCAGATCGACCCGCACTTCCTCTTCAACACCCTGAACGCCGTCTCCGCGCTGGTGGAGCGCGACCCCCGCGGGGTGCGCCGCATGATCGCGCGGCTGAGCGAGCTGCTGCGCCACTCGCTGGAGGGCGCGGCCGAGCCGGTGACGACGCTGCGCCAGGAGCTGGAGTTCGCGGACCGCTACCTGGAGATCATGCGCATCCGCTTCCAGGGAAGCCTGGAGGTGGAGACGCGGGTGGACGAAGGCGTGCTCGACGCGCTCGTCCCCTCCCTGGTGCTGCAGCCGCTGGTGGAGAACGCGGTGAAGCACGGCGTCGGCCGCCAGCGCGGCGTGGGGCGAATCGAGATCGAGGCACGCCGCGAGGGCGGCCGGGTGGTGCTGTGCGTGCGTGACAACGGGCCGGGGCTGGACGCCGGCGCCCCCGCGCACGAGGGGGTGGGGGTGCGCAACACGCGCGAGCGGCTGGCGCAGCTCTACGGCGACGCGGCCGGGTTCGCGCTGCGGCCGGCGGAGGGCGGCGGGGTGGTGGCCGAGGTGAGCCTCCCCTGGCGCCCGGCGGAGGGCTCGGCTGCCGCGCCGGCGCCGTCCCCGGTGGTGGCGGCGGTGGTCGGCGGATGAGCGAGAAAACCGTCCGCGTGCTGATCGTCGACGACGAGCCGCTCGCCCGCGCGCGGCTGGAGGACCTGGTGCGCGCGCAGCCCCGCGCGGAGGTGGCGGGGATGGCGGTGGACGGGGACGACGCGGTCGACGCCATCCGCCGCCTCCGTCCCGACCTCGTCTTCCTCGACGTGCAGATGCCGGGGAAGACGGGCGTCGACGTGGTGCGCGAGGTGGGCGCGGAGAACATGCCCGTCACCGTCTTCTGCACCGCGTACGACCAGTTCGCGCTGCAGGCCTTCGAGCTCGCGGCGGTGGACTACCTGCTGAAGCCGTACGACGACGAGCGCTTCGAGCAGGCCTTCGAGCGCGCGCGGCGGATGATCGAGCTGGCCGAGGTCGGCCGGCTCACCGAGCGGCTGGCGGCGCTCCTCGGCACACGGGCGACGGCCCCGGCCGCGGCGGCGCCGGCGGCCGCGTCTCCATCCCCCTCCCCCGCCCCGTCCGGCGGATGGCTGGAGCGGATCGCGGTGGAGATGCGGGGGCAGGTGCGGGTGGTGCCGGTGGACGAGGTGGAGTACGTCACCGCCAGCGGGCCCTACGCGGAGCTGCACACGGCGGAGCGCGGCTTCGTGATCCGCGAGCGGATGCAGGCGCTGGAGGAGCGGCTGGACCCCGCGCGGTTCCTGCGCATCCACCGCTCCGTGATCGTGCGGCTGGACCGCATCGACGCCCTGCTGCGCGGCGGCGGCGGCGACTACGCGGTGCGCCTGAAGAGCGGCGTCAAGCTCCGCGTCAGCCGCACCCGCGTGGAGGAGCTGGAGCGCCGGATGGGCGTCGTCCAGCGCTGAACTTGTCGTCGAATGGCGAAGCTTCTCGCTTAAATGGACACGGGCGATGGCTAAGCCTCAGAAGAAGCAGATATGCGTCCGTGGAGCATAGCACGCTGCATTTCAGATAAACCACACGGGGCTAATCTTCGTCCCGTTCTCTGGTTCGGATCGCCGAATCGACAATCCAGCACACCATCCACTGCTGGCTGAATCCAATGGCTAAGCTCACACGAACTCGATCTCGCATTCATCCAATACCTGGTCGCCGATCCTGCTGCCCCTCAAGGGGATTCGCGCGCCCGCACCTCTGATCTTGTGTTTCGCCCGATCGAATACTGCCCAACACAGTTGGCTCGTGTCCCACCTGGATCGGAACTGAATCCCATCGACATCCGGATGTCGGGCGTGCAGCGTCGCCGACAATCCTTGACACTCCGCGTATCCACCAGCGTGAGCGCGTTCAGCTCCGATACCGAAGCGTTTGAGGGCGGGGCCCTCGAACTGCAGCAGCCGAAGTTCCTTGGCGAGGTACACCCGTGAAACCGAGCGGAGATTCCACTCGCTCTGGTCGACGGTACACCGATCCGAACCTCGCACGAGCGTCTCCAGCACTGCGACCGCAGGACTCTCGCCCAGGTACAGCACGCCAAAACCGCGGGCAGGATCGTCGAAACGCTTGTTACCCCCGGTCCCGTACCAGATTGCCCCGAAGCTGGTTTCGTGCACACGCCAGAGTTGTCGCGACACCTCGACGCTGACGATGGGGAGTTTGGCGGGAAGCCCGATCGACACTACGATGCTCCGTGCTGTCCGTACGAGCGGACGCGTGCCACGACGTCCTCCATGACTCCAGGAGCGTCCAGGGAATTGATGATTCTGGATTCCGATCCGGGAACGCGATCCAGGAGGATCGAGAGCAGTACCCAGGGATTCATCGTCCTCGCGATGCTCACCACTTCGGCGATCCCGTTACGCAGGTCTCCCGTAGAAAACTGACTTGCAGGAAAGCCCCACTCGCCGCCGGAGAGTGGTACGGCTAAAATCTGATTGCGTACCCGCCGCTGGTTGACCGCCGATACCGTCTTCCCGAGAAGCTTTGCGACGTCGCCGGACGAGAGACAGCCACCAGCCGCCTGGATCATCTCCTGCTTTGCGGCCGCGCCACGGGCCAAAGCACGAGTCGTAGCAGTTTCTCTTGCAAGCCCTACCTCTGGTGCCGCATTCAGCACCTCAACGATCGTCGCTGCGGGCGTCGGGGCAGCGATCGCCCTCTGAATCTGTTCAACTGTCATCCGCTTCAAGGACGTACGGAACAGATGCGTCACCCGGTCGACCAGTGACCGCTCAACGCCTTCGCGGAGGCTTCGTGGAGCCGCATAGCCAATGGCGTCAGCCCTGCGCAAACCCGCACCGCGGACGAACGTCTTCCGACGCCCCCGCTTCGCCAAACGCGTCCTGGATGACGCAACCTGCAACCCGGCCATACTTTTCGCAGCCATCCCCGTAGACTTCAGAGACGTCCCCTTCCCCTTCTGGCTCTTGGCGGCAGGCGCACCCGGGCCGGTGGCTTCGACCTTACCTCCTGAGTTCTTTGCCACCCGGTCCTCCTTGTAGTTGTAGTGCGTGAAGCGTTATGCCCACATCTACAAATTATGCCCTCCCGAATCTCATGCAAGCCTTCCGTGTTGACGGGTGTTCAGAGTCGGTCACAGCCGGAGGTGCACCGAGGGACTCTCCGTACTCATACTGAACCCGCCTGAACACATGATGTTGGCGCAACCCAACCCGACGACGTCATCCTGAGGCCGGCCACGCTGCACTCATCGTCCGCAGAACGATTGGCAGGCCGAAGGATCTATCACCGCGCCAGCACGTGAGTCGGCGGGATGCACCAATCCTATCGCCGAATCTGATACCAAGTTTCACGATCAATTATCCTGGATCCTGCAAAACAGATGTAGTAAACAAAGCGAGCACCGCCTGGATGTCATAGATTGCAAGGAGTTCCGACCAAGGAAACCTTCCAACCTGTGCCACCCAGACGGTGCGAAACCAACGTATTC
>Ga0207694_10000096_pt1 | contig 98920 bp, 96 predicted proteins | sample KBSC34metaG_FD_184353 | JGI IMG/M metagenome (GOLD analysis project Ga0207694, IMG submission 184353) | Corn rhizosphere microbial communities from Kellogg Biological Station, Michigan, USA - KBS C3-4 metaG (SPAdes) (version 2) | ecosystem: Host-associated > Plants > Roots > Rhizosphere > Soil... | reverse complement strand
CGCGTACCGGATCGGTTTGGCCCCACGGCATGTCCCCTCCCTGTTTGGGCGAGATCAACATTACCGTGTCAACCATCCTGCCGGTCTATTCTGTCAAGGATCAACCCGGTCTATACCGTCTCGGCCCTGGCGGGCGCGCATCCCTCATGTAACCGCCCGCCGTCCCCTGCCCTGCCGTGAACCCGCCACCCCGCGCCAGGGCCGAGGCATAGTCCGCGAAGGCGGACTTCGTGTCGTTGTAGCCCGGATTTCCAATCCGGTGCTTTCAACCCGGGGCCATGGCGGACCCGGTGTGATGTCCAACGGTTTCAACGCCCGCACTTCCGCACTTCCGCACTCCCGCACTCCCGCACTTTTCCTACGCCGGCAGCGCACTCCGCAGCGTCTCCACCAGCCCCTCGGCCTCGTCGCGGGTCGGCGCCTCGCAGATGATGCGGACGATCGGCTCCGTCCCCGAGGGGCGCAGGTGGGCCCAGCTCCGGCGTTCCGGCCAATCCAGCCGCAGCCCGTCCTGCCGGTCGGCCGCGGCCTCGGGGAAGCGCCGCTCCAGCTCCTCGTACACCGCGTCCAGCGGCTGCGCCGGGCGCGGGAGCTTGGCCTTCACGATCTCGTAGCGCCCGATCCCCGCGGCGAGCTCCGAGAGCGGCTTCCCCGTCTCCGCCAGCAGCTGCAGCACCAGCACGGCGGCCACCGGCGCGTCGCGCGTCAGGTGCACGTCGGGAAGGATCACCCCCCCGTTCCCCTCGCCGCCGACGGTTGCCTTCTCTGCTTGCATCCGCCGCGCCACGTTGATCTCGCCCACGGCGGCGCGGTGCAGCGCCACGCCCGCCGCGGCGGCCACGTCGTCCATCAGGCGGCTGGTGGAGAGGTTGGTCACCAGCGGGCCGCTGCGGTGGCGCAGCACCAGCGTGGAGGCCAGCGCCAGCGTGTAGTCCTCGCCGATCGCCTTCCCCTGCTCGGAGACGAGCGAGAGCCGGTCCACGTCGGGGTCGGTCGCGAGGCCGACCGCGGCGCCGGTGCGGGCGACCAGCGCCTCCAGCTCGCCGAGGTTCTCGGCCACCGGCTCCGGCTCGCGCGGGAAGCGGCCGTCCGCCTCCAGGTTGATGGCGTCCACCGTGCACCCCAGCGCGTCGAGCAGCCGCGTGAAGATGGGCCCGCCGGCGCCGCGCACGCAGTCCAGCGCCACGCGCAGCCGCATCGCGCGGATCCGCTCCACCTCCAGGAAGGGGAGGGCGAGGATCTTCGCCACGTGGCGCTCCACCGCGCCGGGGTCCTCCCGCCAGCCGCCCAGCTCCATCACCCCCGCGCGGGGGATCTCGCCGTCCACGAAGGCGCGCATCTCCGCGCCCTCGGCGGCGTCCAGGAACATCCCGCTGGGGCCGATGAACTTCAGCGCGTTCCACTCGATCGGGTTGTGGCTCGCCGTCACCGCGAGCCCGCCGGCCGCGCCCAGCTCCTCCACCGTGAGCTGCACGCTCGGCGTGGGCGCGATGCCGACGTCCACCACGTCGCAGCCGACGGACTGCAGCGCGGCGGTGGCGGCGCGCGTGAACATGGCGCCGCTCAGGCGCGAGTCGCGGCCGACCACCACCGTCTTCCCCGGCCCGCGGCCGCGCGCATAGGCGCCGAACGCGGCGGCGAAGCGGGCGATCACCTCCGGGGTGAGCCCGTCTCCCACGCGTCCGCGCACGCCGGAGACGCTCACCATCAGCTTCGAAGTATCCAGCATCCCTGCAGCGTTGCGGTCGGTGTCGAGGGACGAAAGCGCGCCGCGGAAATTACCTCCCGGGGCGCGCCACAGGGCGGTGAATGTCGTTCGCCGCCCCCGGCGCGTCAAGCCGATCCCGCTCCCGCGCAGACGGCCGGAGAACTGAGCGGGGCTCAGCGTTCTCGCCACGATTTCATCCCGCGTTGCAAAGCTTCGATCACGATTACGTCCTCCAACCGAATGTCTCACACGGAGTCAGCGGAGTCAGCGGAGTCGTACTCCGTTGACTCCGTTGACTCCGTGTGAGCTCTTCCGTCGAAGCCCGGGAATCGGAACGATCCTCAGCAACCGCTCCGCCCGCCACTCGTCGACCCCCTCATGGCGCAGCGAACGCCGCAAGACCGGTTCTCGTCTTGCATTCGGACGACCGTTGGGTAGCTTGCCGCGCCGGGCGCACCCGGCCGCCACCGCGCAAACACCTGATGACGCAGCCGCTGGACCAGCTTCTCGCCGAGACCGCCCGCGCCAACCCCGACCGCCTGGCGCTGGTGGGCGATCCGCCCTGCACCGCGTTCGAGCTGGAGCGGCGCGTGCGCGAGTTCGCCGACGCGCTGCGGGCGATGGGCGTGGCAGGCGGGCGGCTGGGGCTCCTCCTTCCCAACGTCCCCGCCTTCCCGGTCGCCTTCTACGGCATCCTGCGGGCGGGCGGGAGCGTGGTGATGCTCAACCCGCTCCTCTCCGCCCGCGAGGCCGCCGAGTACCTGGCCGACTCCCGCGCGCGCGGCGTGGTGACGGTGGAGGCGATGGAGCACCTGGTGCCCCCCGGCATCCCCAAGCTCTGCATCGACGCCGCCGACGGCGCGGTGGAGACGGAGTTCGACGCGGCGCCCGGCCCCTCGGAAGACGGCGGGCGCCCGGCACGCGGGGAGCGCGAGGCGGTGGTCATCTACACCAGCGCCATGAATGGCTGGGCGCGCGGCGCGCGGCTCACGCACCGCAACCTCGCCGCCAACCTGCACGGCGTGATCGAGGCCATGCAGCTCACCCCCGACGACTGCGTGCTCGGCCTCCTCCCCTGGGTGCACGCCTTCGGGCTCACCGGCACGCTCACCGCCCCGCTCTCGTGCGGCGCGCGCGTGCTCCCGGCCGAGCGCTTCCACCCGGTGCGCGCGCTGGCCGCGCTGGAGGAGGGCGGCGCCACGGTGATCTGCGGCGTCCCGGCGATGTACGTGGCGCTGGTCTCGGCGGCGGAGAAGCAGGGCGTGCCGGCGCACCGGCTGCGCGTGGCCATCTGCGGCGGCGCGCCGCTGCGGGCCGAGGTGGCGCGCCGCTTCGAGGAGAGCTTCGGGGTGCCGCTGCGCGAGGGGTACGGGATCACCGAGGCCTCGCCCGTCTGCCTCTTCAACCGCGTCGACCGCCCCAACCGGCCGGGGACGCTGGGCTACGCCTTCCCCGGGGTCGACGTGACCATCCGCGACGCGCGCGGGCGGGTGGTCGATGCGGGGGAGACGGGGGAGATCTGCGTGGAGGGCGCCAACGTCTTCGCCGGCTACGTGGGCGACGAGGGGCGCGACCCCGCGCTCTTCTGGGACGACGCCTTCCGCACCGGCGACCTCGGCTCGGCCGACGGCGACGGCGCGGTGCGCTTTCGCGGGGTGCTGAAGAAGATGTTCACGCGCGGCGGGTTCAACGTCTACCCGCGCGAGGTGGAGCGCGCGCTGGAGCAGGACCCGCGGATCGCCCAGGCCTGCGTGCGTGCCGTCCCCGATGCGGCGAAGGAGCACGACATCGTGCTCACCGTCGTCCCCGCGGACGGGGACCTCGACGAGGCCGCGGTGCGGGCGATCTGCCGCGAGCGTCTCGCCACGTACAAGCAGCCGGGCGTCGTTGTGATCGAAAACTGAAGGGTCTCACACAGAGACGCAGAGACCGCGGAGAGGCTCGGCGACTCTCTCCGCGGTCTCTGCGTCTCTGCGTGAGACCCAACCCAATCCGTTAGAACCAGCGGGTCCAGTTGCTGGTGTAGCGCATGTCGCCGCCGCGGCCGAAGCGGTGCACGTCTGCCCCCGCCTCGTCGCTGTCCGGGCTGAAGCGCGGGTGATAGTCCTCCGGGCGCCCGTAGTCCCTCCCGTACCCCTGGCGAGCGCCGAAGCCGCGGTCGTATCCCCTCATGTATCCGCGGTCGTAGCCGCGCGGGGGGCTGGCGTAGCGGGCCTGCCGCTGGTCCTGCTCGATCAGCCCCCACGGCCGGTCGTCCATCGACGCGGGCGGATAGGGGCGGCCCAGGAAGTCGGTCTCGCCGGGCGCGGGGTGCTCGTGCCACCCCGGGTGCGGACCCGGTCCCAGGTCGCGCCATCCCATCCGCCCCGCGTCACGCCCGCGCCGCCCCTGCGGCGGCCCCGCATGCCGCTCGCGCCCGCGGAACATCTCGTCGTAGCGCGGTCCCTGCCATCCGCCGTACCGCCCGCCGTAGTCCCGGCCGTAGCCGTTGTCGTAGCGCATCGCCTCACCTCCGTTCGCGCCGCCCGCCATGGACGGCAAGCCGAAGGAGTCGGCAACGTCCGGGCCAGCGGAGACCGGAAGATCAGCAGCCGCTCGTCTCGAAGACCACGGACCACCCCGCGGCGCCGCGTGCGAGGATGGTGTACTTCTGGCCCCACGACGCGTGCGCGCGGGTGACGATCTCCGGGACGCCGTCGCGGTCGATGTCGATCACGTCCAGCAGCGACGCCGCGTAAACCTCGTCGTCGCCGTCCTCGAGCCAGCCGATGGAGGGGCGGTACGCGGCCCCCTCGCGCTCGGCGACGATGAACGCGCCCCAGGCGGGCTCCTGCATGAAGTCGTTCCGGCGCAGGTAGGCCGAGCCCACCAGGGCCACGCCGCCCCCCGCGAGCGGCACCGCGTCGACCTCTATCCTGGCCTCGTCATCCCACTCCCCGTGCGCCACCACGCTGTCGCGCAGCAGCGCCGTCATCGCGCGCCGCTCGGCGGCCGTGGCGCCGCGCCGCAACGGCGGCCCGGGCGGCGCGTCGAGGTCGGTCGCGAGCGCGTCCCAGGTCTGCGGCGCCGGCCGGCCGCGGATCCTCAGCGCCGCCCGCGCCAGGCACTCGCCTCCCGGGCGGCTCACCACCACCCGGCCGGCGGGGCGTCCGCGGTGCAGCAGCGTGTACGCGTGCCCCGGATCGAGCCAACGGCGGGCGAGCGGCGTTGGCCGCACCAGTGAGACCGCCGCCCGCCGCAGCTCGCCCGACGGCTTCACCACGGCGATCGGCTCGACCCCCGGGTAGCGCCGGCCGTCGTAGGGCATCCCCAGCAGCAGGTGGTCGCCGGCCTCGCCCGAGTCCCCCTGCACCGTCGCGGGAGCGGGAGGTGCCGCCTCCGCCCCGGGCGACACGGCACCGGCCGTATCCATGTCCGCGGGCGCCGCGGCCGGTGGCGGCGTGGCGACGTTCCCGCGGCCACGCTCGCACCCGGCGAGGGCAAGGCAGAGGAGGAAGAGCGAGAGGCGGCGGACCGTCGTCAGCACTGGGGAGCCTCGGAGGTCGCGAACCGGATCGCGAAAGCTCAGGCGGGGGGCGCGTCGCGGTACGGCACCAGCTCGGCGTCGATTCCCTCGCTCTCCAGCCATGCCAGGGCCTCCTCCCGCACCCGTTCCTCGTGGTACCCGAACCATGCCGCGCGAACCTTGGGGAAGTCTTCGAGCGCGTCCTTGAACGAGCGGAAGGGGCGGCGGCGGTCGAGCGCGTCGAGGAGCGCCCCGCGCACCCGCCCCTCCTGCGAGGCGGCGAAGCGCTCCATGATCCGGAAGCCCTCGTGCGATCCGAGCGACGGCACCGGGATGTACCGGTCCTCTTTGTCCTCGGCGATCGCGCGGCGGAACTCGGACTCGTCATCCTCGAAATCATCATCATCGTCCTCGAAATCGTCATCCAACGAATCGAAGTCGTCGCTCCGGAAGATCACCGCGCCGGTCTGGCGGTCGAGATACCAATGCTCGGTCCCGTCGCCGCTGTCGAAGGCCATCAGCAGCTCGCCTTCGTCGATCCTGAGCTTCGCCATCGCGCCCCTCCCGGTACCGAGATTCCGCTGGTGCCATCAGGACAAGTGTACATTGTGATCAAACCAGCTCCGGCGGAAGATCTCTGCATCCCGGCCTCAAAAACGCGGAGACGCGGAGAGCCGCCGCGCCTCTCTGCGTCTCCGCGTCTCTGCGTGAGACCAAACCGGTTGCGGATTCGGGATCACTCCTCGTATCGCCCCGCCTCCACCGTCTTCCGCACCTTCGCCACGTCGCCGCCGTGCACACCCAGGGCGAGCATGAGCTCGATCCGCGCCTGCTGCCCGGTCATGTGGTCGGCGAAGATGCACCCCATCTCCCGGAGCTGGTGCCCCCCGCCCTCGTAGGCGTAGGTGTCGAGCACCCGGCCCCGGGACGAGCGGCTGGCGACGACCACGGGGCACTCCGCGTCGATCCAGCGCTGCAGCCCCGGGACCACCGCCGGCGGCACGTTCCCCCGCCCCATCGCCTCGATCACCACCCCGTGCGCGCCGCTCTCCCGGCTCGCGTCCACCAGCCGCGCGTCCGCGCCGGCGACGATCTTGATCAGGTCCACCGGCGTCACCGGGCGCTCCGGAGCGAGGGTGGGCTTGCGGCGGCTCTCGCGGTAGAAGAGGGCGCGGCCCTTGTCGGTGAGCCCCAGCGGGCCCCAGTTGGGCGAGCGGAAGGTCCCCGCCTGCTCGGTGTGCGTCTTCACCACCTCGGCGCCCTGCACGATCTCCTCGTCCATCACCACCATCGTCCCGCGGCCGCGCGCCTCGGGGCTGGCGGCCACCTCCACCGCGCTCATCAGGTTCGCCGGCCCGTCCCACGACAGCTCCGACGAGTTGCGCATGGCGCCGGTGATCACCACCGGCACCTCCGGCGGGAGCGAGCGGTCGAGCAGGTACGCGGTCTCCTCGACGGTGTCGGTGCCGTGCATGATCACCACGCCCTCGAACCCCTCCGCAAGCGCGTCCAGCACCGCCGCGCGCAGCTCCCACATCCGCTCGATGGTCATGTGCGGGCCGGGGTAGCGCCCGAACTCGCGCACCTCCAGCGCGGCCACCTGCTCCACCCCGGGAACGGCGTCCAGGATCTCGCGCCCGGTGAGCCGCGGCACCGCGCCGCCGGCGGCCGCGTCCTGCCGCATGGAGATGGTGCCGCCCGTCGCCAGCAGCAGCACGCGGGGGAGGGAGCCCTCACCCACAGAGCACGCTCCCGCCGTTCACGTTCAGCACCTCGCCGGTCACGTGCCGCGCCAGCGCCGAGCAGAGGAAGACGATGGGCCCCGCCACGTCGTCCGCCGTGGCGACGCGGCCCAGCGGGATCTGCGCCTCGATGCGGTCGCGCGCGGCGGCCATCGGCTTCGCCACCATCTCGGTGTCGACCCAGCCGGGGGCCACGCAGTTGACGGTGATCCCGCGCGGCGCCAGCTCCACCGCCACCGACTTGGTGAGCGCGATCATCGCCGCCTTGGTGGCCGCGTAGTCGGCGTGGAACGCCTCGCCGCGCTGGCCGGCGGTGGAGGAGACCAGCACGATCCGCCCGTTCGGCGCCAGAAAGCGCGAGGCCAGGCGCACCGAGTAGAAGATGGAATCGAGGTTCTGCTGCACCGTGCGGCGCCACTGCTCGTCGGTGAGGTCCGCGATGGGGATGTCGTCGGGCACCCAGACGCCGGCGTTGCCCACGAAGAGGTCGATCCCGCCGAACTCCACCAGCGCCCGCTCGAAGAGGAGCTCCGCGCCCCAGGGGGTGGACATGTCGCCCGCCTGCGCGTACGCCCGCCGCCCCAGCGCGCGGACCTCGGCCACCACGGCGTTCGCCTCCGCCTCGCGCGCCAGGTAGCCGACGCCCACGTCCGCCCCCGCGCGCGCCAGCAGCAGCGCGGCCGCGCGCCCTACCCCGCGCGAGGCGCCGCTCACCACCGCGCGCTTCCCCGCCAGCCCCATGCTCACGCCGTCGTCCACTTGCCCCCCAGCTCCGCGGCGTGGTGCCGCTCCGTGTCCAGGATCTCGCGCAGCAGCGCCTCGGTGTGGCCGTCCACGTCCTTGCGCTGCAGCAGCCCCTCGTAGCGCGCGACCTCGCCCCGCTCCCGCGCTTCCGCCACCTCTTCCCACCCCTCGAGCCCAAAGGGCGGCACGATCGGCTGCAACTCGCGCGGCGCCGCCTCCAGCTCCAGCAGGCGCGCGGTGAGCCGCGAGAGGTGGTGCTGCTCGTCGGCGTGCAGGTCGTTGAAGCGCTCGGCCAGCGCCGCGTCGCCGCGCTCCTCGGCCGCGGCGGCGAGGGCGCGGTAGAAGAGCGCCTGCTCCTTCTCCCCCTCGCGCGCCCGCTGCAGCTCGGCGACCAGGTCTTCGGTGTCGTTCGTCATGGGGATTGAAGATGTCCGGCGGGCCGACCCAAAGCAATTATGCCGTTGCGGCGGATCGACTGTGCATTCGGTCAACGGGCGGGCTCACACGGAGTCAACGGAGTCAACGGAGAGCTACCTTGTCTTTCCTCCGTTTCCTCCGTTGACTCCGTGTGAGAATCGTCTGTGCTGGTGTTTCCGAATGCACTGTGAAGTGAATCGTCCAGTCTGGCATTACGGAGGATGGAGGCGCCTACGAGCACCCCTCGACGTACTCCACCGCCGGCACCACGCCGCCGCGGAAGCGGGTGACCACGCCGCGCGCGGTCTCGAAGACGATGCGGTGGAGGGTGTCGGCCGGCGCGCCGGGGATCGCGACCAGGTAGTGGCCGTCCTCGTACTTGTGCGGCTCCACCCGCGCCCCGGGATAGAGGGCGAGCACCCGCGCCTCCGTCCACCCCACCCGTGCGCCCCGCGTCGTCGCCACCGCCGAGGAGTCGTCCACGTCCACGCGGACCACGCGGCCGCCCTCCGTCATCAGCGACACGCCCGCGGGAAGGCCGCTCAGCCCCACGTAGGCGCACGCCTCCGTCTCGGGATGCGCCGCGCCGGCGTCCGGGAGCGCGGCCGCCGCCTCCGCCACCGTCATCCCCACGCGGACCGGCCCGATCCCCGTCTCGCTCAGCCGCCACGCCGCGGCGGTATCCGGCCTCGCGGCCGCCGCCGAATCGCCCGCGGACGGGTCGCGCGCATCCGGCCGCCCACACCCCGCGAGCATCACCCCGACCAGCACCCCGCTCCACGTCCAGCGCATCTCCCACTCCTCTCCCGGTGAGCCTGCGACACGATAACGCATGGGTCGGCGCGAGGCATCCGCCGCCCCTCTCTGTACCCTCTGCGTCTCTGCGTGAGACGGCCGTTGCAGAAGCCGCGAAATGTGGAGCAGATCGCCACATGTTGGGGCGTCTCGGTAGCGCGTCATCTATATCTATGGCTTGAAGATGTTTCGCGCGACGGCGAAAGGTGCTAAATTGGGCTCCGCGCCGCACCCCGTTCGCGTACGTCCGCACCCCTCCCGAGAGACGTGAGCCGCACCCGCCGAGCGAACGCCGCACCGCAGCCCGTGGGCGACCTGGTCGCGCGCTTCCTCGACCGCTCCGGCCTCGCCCCGCGCGTGGCCGCCGCCACCGTGCTCACCGACTGGGCCACGCTGGTGGGGCCGCAGATCGCCGCGGTCACCACCGCCACCGGGCTGCAGGACGACACCCTCTTCGTGGCCGTGGCCAACAGCGCCTGGATGATGGAGCTGAACCTGATGAAGGGGGCCCTCATCAAGCGCGTGAACACGGGCCGCAAGGAAGGCCGCATCGAGCACATCGTGTTCGTGATGGCGGCCTGACGAACCGGGCGAAAGCGCAGGCGCGGCGCGAACGTTCGGGGCGGCTTCGGGGTATGATTGGGCTCGGATGTTCCACCGGAAAACAGAGACAGAGGTCATGGCTGCGAGCTCCGCTCCCGAGGAATACAATGCCGGTCAGATCCAGGTCCTGAAGGGCCTGGAGGCGGTCCGCAAGCGCCCGGGGATGTACATCGGGTCCACCAGCGCGCGCGGCCTGCACCACCTGGTGTACGAGGTGGTCGACAACTCCATCGACGAGGCGATGGCCGGCCACGCCAACCGCGTGGACGTCACCATCCACCCCGACGACTCCATCACCGTGGTCGACAACGGCCGCGGCATCCCCGTGGACGTGCACCCCACCGAGAAGATCCCGGCGGTGGAGCTGGCGCTCACGGTGCTGCACGCCGGCGGCAAGTTCGACAACGAGGGCGAGGGGTCGTACAAGGTCTCGGGCGGGCTGCACGGCGTGGGCGTGTCGGTGGTGAACGCCCTCTCCGAGCGCCTGCGCGCCGAGGTGCGCCGCGACGGCCAGATCTACGAGATGAGCTTCTCGCGCGGCGACAAGACGCAGGAGCTCACCGTGGTCGGGAAGACCAAGGAGCGCGGCACCACCATCACCTTCAAGCCCGACCACGAGATCTTCGAGGAGACCTCCTACGCCTTCGACACGCTGTCGAACCGGCTGCGCGAGCTCGCCTTCCTCAACCGCGGCGTCTTCATCTCGCTCACCGACGAGCGCCCCGGCGCCGAGGAGGGCGGCGAGGTGCGGCGCGACGAGTACCACTACGAGGGCGGGCTGAAGGAGTTCGTGGAGTACCTGCGCGGCTCCCGCAAGCCGCTGCACCCCGAGGTGGTGCACGTGGAGGCGTCGAAGCCCGAGGCGGAGATCGAGATCGCCTTCCAGTACGACGACGGCTACAACGAGAACACCTTCACCTTCGTCAACAACATCAACACCCACGAGGGCGGCACGCACCTCACCGGGTTCAAGAGCGCGCTCACCCGCACCATCAACGACTACGCGCGCCGGGTGGGGCTGTTCAAGAAGGGCGGGGTGGAGGGGCTCTCGGGCGACGACGTGCGCGAGGGGCTCACCTGCGTGATCAGCGTGAAGGTGCGCGAGCCGCAGTTCGAGGGGCAGACCAAGACCAAGCTGGGGAACAGCGAGGTGAAGGGCGCCGTCGAGAGCACCGTGAACGAGAAGTTCAACGAGTACCTCGAAGAGCACCCCGGCGTGGGCCGCGCCATCATCGAAAAGGCGATCAGCGCCGCCCGCGCCCGCGAGGCCGCCCGCAAGGCGCGCGACCTCACCCGCAAGAAGAGCGCGCTCGAGACCGGCGTGCTCCCCGGCAAGCTGGCCGACTGCTCCAGCAGCAACCCCGAGATCGGCGAGCTCTACATCGTGGAGGGCGACAGCGCCGGCGGGAGCGCCAAGCAGGGGCGCAAGCGCGAGTTCCAGGCGATCCTCCCGCTCAAGGGGAAGATCCTGAACGTGGAGAAGGCGCGCTTCGACAAGGTGCTCTCCAACGACGAGATCCGGGCCATCATCACCGCCATCGGCACCGGCATCGGAGAGGACGAGTTCTCCCTGGAGAACGCGCGCTACCACAAGATCATCATCATGACCGACGCGGACGTGGACGGGAGCCACATCCGCACCCTGCTGCTCACCTTCTTCTTCCGGCAGATGCGGCAGCTGATCGACGCGGGCTTCGTCTACATCGCCCAGCCGCCGCTCTACCTGGTGAAGAAGGGGAAGGCCGAGCAGTACGCCTACAGCGACGCCGAGCGCGACGAGGTGATGGCGCGCTTCCGCGGCAACGGCGACGGCGCGAGCGACAAGGGGATCCACGTGCAGCGCTACAAGGGGCTGGGGGAGATGAACCCCGACCAGCTCTGGAAGACCACGATGGACCCCGAGACGCGCACCCTGCTGCGGGTGGCGATGGAAGACGCGGTGGAGGCCGACTCCATCTTCACCCGGCTGATGGGCGAAGAGGTGGAGCCGCGCCGCGAGTTCATCGAGCAGAACGCCCGCTACGTGAAGAACCTCGACATCTAGGGAACGTCTCGCGCAGAGACGCGGAGGCGCAGAGAGAAGCCGCGGCTTTTCCCTGCGCCTCCGCGTCTCTGCGCGAGACGGGGTTTCTCTTCGCTCCGATTCGTCCACTATTGCCATTCACATCCCTCGCGCCTAAATTCCATTTTTGAAGTAGCCAGAGGAGACAGGGAGACAGCCACAGGAGCTGCGGGTGCGCCGGACGCACTCGCGGCTCTTTGATTGAGACACGATTCGGGGAGGCGCCATGGCCGCTGCGACGCAGTCTCCGCTCGATCCGTTCACCGCCGCGGAGTACGCGATCGGCTTCGAGTCGCTGCGCTTCGTCATCCAGCTGGAGGCGGCGAGGGCCGGCTCGGCGGCCGCGCTCGCCCGCGAGCTGAGCCTGCCCGCCCGGCGGCTGCGGCAGTTCCTGGCCGGCGCCGATCCCGCGCCAGAGGTCTGGGTGGCCCTGACGGAGCACGTCCGCCGCATGGACGGGGAGAAGCCGCGTGCGCCCGTGGGCATGCTGGGCCTCGCCGTCACGGCCGCCGCCTTCCCTCCCCACCTGCGCAGGGAAGCACGCCTGCGCATGGCCCACGCCCTGCTCGGCCTCTACGACGAGCGCGGCGAACGTGAAGCCCCATGGCTCAACGCGGTCATCGATCTCTGGAAAGGTTGACCACACCAGCCGCAGAACGCAGAGCCGCAGGGAGATCACCATGTCTCCCTGCGGCTCTGCGTCTCTGCGTGAGGCGCTGTTACCGGTCCCGACGACCCGCGGACCGTGGAAAACACGCCTCAATTTCGTCCATATTGTTGCCGTCGTGGCGGAGTTGTGGCGCAGACACTGGCTCCTATTGCTCTCCGGTGTCCAGTGCCCTAACCTTGCCCATGAGAGAGCCCAATGGTGGACAAAGCAGCCAGGCCGCCGGCAACGATCGGGAATCCGCGCTCGCCGGGCACTGGTCCGACGTCAAGATCGGCCTCCTGCGGCAGTTCGCTTCCGATCTCTGCGCAAAGCTGACCCTCCGCGGGGCGGCGGGAGCCACCGGGGTCTCGAAGGAAGGGCTGCGCAAGCTCGTGGAGAGGGAGACCCGGCCCAACCTTGCCACCCGCCAGGCGCTCGGCGAGCTATTCCTGAACCTGCACCCGAGTGGCGCGATGGCGACGAAGCAGACCGACGGCGAGTGGCAGCTGCGCGAGCAGCTGATCGAGCTCCTCCCCGCCGGCGAACGAGAAGCTCGCACGGAGCTCGCCACGGTCTTCGAGCTGGCGAAGCGCTTCCCCGACGAAGTGCCCCCGTGGATCGACCGGGTGCACGAGTGGATGGACCTGCAGGTGCAGGGCGAGTACTGGGGCCGGCGCCACGTTTATGGCTTCGCGAGACGGGAGCGCCGGCGGAAGGGCGAGGCGAAGAGGCCGCGCGGGAGGAAAGAGGCGCCCCCCACGGACGAGTAGCCCACGACGCGCAGAGCCGCAGAGAGATCCCGTGTCTCCCTGCGGCTCTGCGTCTCTGCGCGAGGCGTTCCGTTGCTTCAGGCAGCCCTGGCGAGGGGACGGTCCGCGAGCCGCGCCACGTCCTGCGTGCGGATGGGGCGGCCCACGCTGAGCAGGTCCACCACGCGGTCGGGCGACGGCTGGTACTTCAGCGCCATCGCCCGCATCCCCAGCAGCAGGTTCACGGTCACCAGCGTTCCCGGCACCCCGCTGCGCGAGAGCACGCCGGCGAGCTGCGCCCCCGCCGTGTCCTGGAAGTTGCGCGCGACGATCACCAGCGCGTCGGGCATCTCCTCCACCGCCGCCTCCACCGCCTTCAGCGCCGGCCCGCCCAGGGAGAACTGCACCGCGGGATAGGCCAGCACGATCCCCTCGCGCGCGCCGCGGCTGAAGCGCACCGCCCCCTCGGCGCCCACCTCGTCGATGCGCGCGTTCCCGGTGAGGTCCTCCATCACCCGGCCCACGCGGCCGCGGAACTCGTCCGCCACCAGCGGCCCCTTGAGCGAGAGGGAGCGCAGCGACTCGGCGAACCAGCGGTCCGCGTCGAAGTGGCGGTAGCAGGGGAGGAGGCGCGCGGCCGCGCGGCGCTCCACCAGCCCCGTGTCGGCGAGCGCGTCGAGAAGGGCGTCGCCCTCCAGGTGCGGGGCGTGCGCCGCCACCGCGCGGAGCGCCGCCTCCATCCGCTGCCCCTCGTCGCTCCCGGCGGCGGGCGCGGGGATGGGGAGGCGCAGGGCGTGGGCAAGGTTGCCGAACCAGATCATCGATGCACGTCTGTTTGCGGGTGGATCCGGCTTGGACGATGGCGCAGAACCCCCCGCCCGTCAAGGGACCCGGCCGCTCCTCCGCGCGCCCGCCGCGCTTGACAGCGCCCCCGCGCGGCGCAGATTCGGACGCGTCCGCCGCGGCACCGCCGCCCACTCCCCCGCCCCGGAGCCGCCGTGCGCCGTCGCCCCCCCGCCATCCTCGCCGCCCTCCTCGCGCTCGCCGCCTGCGACTGGGTGAAGGTGGAGCGCACCCCCTCGCAGTTCTACAACCAGCGCGACCCCGCGCGCGTGGACCAGCGCGACGACTCGCGCGAGCTGCGCGCCCGGGTGCGCAACTTCGCCGACGAGCTGGCGGGCGGGCACCGCGACCGCGCCGTCGCCGCGCTCAACCCGAGCGAGGGGGTGCTGGTGATCGGGACCGAGGAGGGGAGCGGGGTGGCGCGGATCGGGGTGCGCGGGCTCGCGGAGGCGCTGGACAGCGCGGGGATCTCCACCCCCGCCGTGGCGCGCACCCCCGACCTGCGGGTGGAGGTGGGGCTGCGCGAGAGCACCGGGTGGTTCTCCGCGCCCATCCAGTTCATGACGCTGGCCGCCGGGTCGGTGCCGCAGTGGCTGCGCGTCTCCGGGGTGTTCGCGCAGCAGAAGGGGGAGTGGAAGCTGGTGGAGATCCACCTCTCCCGCCCCCGCGCCGCGCCCGGCACCACCCATACCGACAGCGCCGCGCGCGACACCACTCCCGCCGACACCGCGCGCGGCGGCTCCTCCGTGCGCCGCGCTACTCCCCCCCCGCCTCCGCCGAGTCGGGGCGGGGGATGAGCCCCGGCGGGAGCCGGATCACCTCCGGCTCCTTCCCCCACTCCGCCGGGCGCGTCATCGGCGCGTAGTCGATCCCCGGCTGGAAGGCCAGCGGCTCGCGGAGCGCCTGCTCGTACGCCGCCCGGTCGATCTCCCCCGCCGCCAGCAGCCGCTGCAGCACCTCGTTGCGCCGCGCCCCCACCGCGCCGGGGCTGGCCTGCGGGTTCAGCATCCGCGGCGGCAGCAGCATCCCCGCCAGCGTAGCCGCCTCGCTCAGCGTGAGCTGGCGCGCGTCCTTCCCGAAGTATTCCTGCGCGGCGTGGTACACCCCGTACACGCGCCAGTCGCCCGCCTGCCCCAGGTAGGTGCGGTTGAGGTAGAACTCCACCATCGCCCGCCGCGAGAGCTGCGCCTCGGCCAGCGGCACCATGAAGGCGCGCCAGGCCTGGTCGGCCGGGCCCCGGCGCAGCCGCTGCACCTGGCTCACCAGGTCCACCGTGAGCCGCGGCCGGTCCTGCCGCCCGTAGGGGGAGAGGCGCTGGAAGCTCGAGGTGTCGACCACCGCCAGGAAGGCCTGCACCACGTAGGGCGGGAGCCGGTCCATGCGCACCCAGTCCGGCCGGCGGAGCGACTGGCGGTACTGGCCCAGCACCCCCCGCTCCAGCCGCGAGTGGGCGAACACCGCGAACACGCCCATCCCCACCATGATCAGCGCGCCGACGACCAGCAGCAGCAGCAGCGAGCCGCGGTACTCGCCGCCCAGCTGCCGCCGCTCGGGGGTGTCGCGGGTCCACTTTCCCGTGCGCGGCGCGCCGCCCAGCGCCTTGGGCTTGCTCTTTCCCAGCCTCACCAGTCCTCCGGCTCCAATTGACCGCGCGCGGGGTACAACCCTGCCGACGCGCCGCGCGAGGGGGCAAAAACTATTCCCCGCACGGGCTTTGCGCGAGCCGGCCGCGGTTGCGGGGCACCGCGGCGCCGGTTAGCCTTCAGCGCGCCGCGGGCCCTGCTCGCCACGCTCGCACTTTCGTACTCTCGCACTTTCGCACCCGCCTTGGAGCAGAACTACTTCCGCCGCGGCTTCGGGCTCCGCAAGGAGATCGAGCCGCTCATCCGGTCCGAGTACCACAGCGCGCTGGTCGACCGCATCCGCGCCGGCGGGTACGAGGCGAGCTTCGGCGAGGGGCGCCGCCAGGTGACGGTGCGGCTGGCCGAGGAGTTCGGCTTCTGCTACGGGGTGGACCGCGCGGTCGACTACGCCTACGAGACGCGGCTCAAGTTCCCCGACCGCCGCGTGTTCCTGCTGGGGGAGATCATCCACAACCCCCACGTGAACCGGCGGCTCACCGACATGGGGATCGTCTTCCTCTACCCCGACGCCGAGGGGCGCTTCGACCTCTCGGGGCTGGTGCGCGAAGACGTGGTGATCCTCCCGGCCTTCGGCGCCACGGTCGACGACTTCCGCCGGCTGCAGGAGACCGGCGCCATCCTGGTCGACACCACCTGCGGGAGCGTGCTGAACGTGTGGAAGCGGGTGGAGCAGTACGCCCGCGACGGCTTCACCGCGCTGGTGCACGGGAAGAACCACCACGAGGAGACGCGCGCCACCGCCAGCCAGGTGTACCGCTGGCCCGGGGGGCGCTTCATCGTGGTGCGCGACCTGGCCGAGGCGCGGCTGGTGATGGACTACCTCGAGCGGAAGCCGGGCGCGCTCTCGCGCGAGGCGTTCCTGGAGCACTTCCGCGGCAAGACCTCGCCCGGCTTCGACCCCGACCTGCACCTGGAGCGGATCGGGGTGGCCAACCAGACCACCATGCTCTCGGGCGACTCGCTGGAGATCGCGGCCGAGGTGGGGAAGGCGCTGGAGCGGCGCTGGGGGAGCGAGCCGGGGTACGACCCGGCGCAGCGCTTCCGCTCCTTCGACACCATCTGCTCCGCCACGCAGGAGCGGCAGGACGCGGTGGTGAAGCTGCTGGCCGACCCCGCGCGCCGCCCCGACGTGATGGTGGTGATCGGCGGCTACAACTCGTCGAACACCAACCACCTGGCGGTGATCTGCGCGCGCCGCGCGGTGACCTACCACATCGCCGACGCGGGGTGCATCGACCCGGAGCGGCAGACGGTGCGCTTCAAGCCCGCCGGCGCCCCCGCCGGCGCGGCCGAGGTGGAGGCCGAGGACTGGCTCCCCGCCGGCCCGCTGGTGGTGGGGCTCACCGCCGGCGCGTCGACCCCCAACAACAAGATCGGCGAGACGGTGGAGCTCCTGCTGCGCACCCGCGGCATCCCCCTCGAGGAGCCCGCCGCGGCCGCCTGAACCAGCCAATCTCACGCAGAGACGCGGAGACGCAGAGAGAGCCGCCGTGGCTCTTCTGCGTCTCCGCGTCTCTGCGTGAAAAGCCGAGCTCCGTTCAGGCGACGCCGGCCGGATCCACCTGGGCCTGGACCTGCCTGGCGCGCCCGACCAGCTCGGGGAAGACGCGCTTGAACAGGGCGAAGATCCCGGGGTCGAACGATCCCTCGTCTTCCTCCATGATCACCAGCGCCTCTTCCGGGGTGAGGCGGCGGCGGTAGCTGCGCGCGGTGGTCAGCGCGTCGAACACGTCCGCGATGCGGAGGATGCGGGCGGAGAGGGGGATGGCGTCGCCGCTCAGGCCGTCGGGGTACCCGCGCCCGTCCCAGCGCTCGTGGTGCGAGCGCACCATGGGGCGGATGTCCCAGGGAAACTCCACCGGGGCCAGCATCTCGTCGCCGATCAGCGGGTGGCGCTCCATCGCCGCGCGCTCCTCGTCGGTCAGCCGCCCCGGCTTGTTCAGGATCTCCTCCGCCACCTCCGTCTTCCCCAGGTCGTGCAGGAAGGCGCCCATCCGGAACCACACCATCTCACGCTCGCCGATCCCCGCCTCGGTGCCCAGGCGGCAGGCGTAGTCCGCCACGCGCTCGCAGTGGCCGCTGGTGTAGCGGTCCTTGGCCTCGATCGACTCGCCCCAGAAGCGAACCAGCGACAGGAAATCGCTCTCGAGCTTGCTGATCCGCTCGTCGATGTCCGCCTGGGCGGTCTTCGCCTGCAGCGCGCTGAAGAGCGCGTGCGAGCGGTTGAGCGCCTCGAGCGCCTCGCGGTTGCGGCTCTGCGCGCGCAGCACCAGCGCCAGCTCGCGCTGGGTCTCCGCCTCCAGGAGCGGCTCGCGCCCGCGGGCGATGTCGATCGCCTGCGTCAGGTGGATCTCGGCCAGGTGCAGCTTGCCGGTCTGGCGATAGATGATCCCGTAGAACTTCAGCGCCTCGCCGCGCCGCGGCTGATCGCCGAGCCGGCTGGCGATCTCGAACCCTTCGTCGCAGCTGGCCCGGGCGCGGTCCGGCTGGTCCAGCGCCAGGAAGAGCTCGGTGCGGTTGATGTGGACGGCGCCCGCGGTCACGATGTCGCCGCCGCGCTCGCAGATCGCCAGCGCCTCGGCGAACGACGCGTCGGCCTCGTCCAGCCGGCCCATGCTGAGGTACAGGATCCCCAGGTTGTTCAGCGCCGACGCGCACCCGCGAAGGTGCCCGGCCGCCCGCAGGTGGGCCAGCCCCGTGTTGTAGTGTTCCAGCGCCGCGACCAGGTCGCCGCGGATGTTGTCGAGGATACCGAGGTTCTGCTCGATCTCGCCCACCACCGCGCGGTAGCCGTCGCGCAGCCCGTGCTCGCGCGCCTCCAGGTAGGTGCGCTCCGCGCCGTCCATGTCACCGGCGGACTGCAGGAGGATGCCGATCCCGTTCAGCGCGCGCGCGGCCCGCATGTCGTCGCCGGTGCAGGCGGCCACGGTCGCCGCCAGCTGGAGCACGTCGCGGGCGGCCTCGCTGTCGCCGGCCTGCCGGAAGCAGTGCCCCAGGCGCGTGACCGACTCCAGCAGGCCAACCAGGTCGCCCGCGCGGATGGCCTGCCGGAACGCCGTGTCATAGGACTGCGCAGCGGAGTCCCACTCGCCCGAAGCCTCGCTGCGCGAGGCACGGTCCAGAACTTCGGTGATGGGCGGTGTGATCACCGTTCGGCGGAAGATCCGCGGACGTGCGAAGGGGGCTCCGACGATCTGGAGCCCCCTGGCGCACCCGCACGGGGTTGGACCAGGGTCAATGGCCGCTGGCGATGAAGCCGGAGAAGTGGGGAAGTACCGTGACGAGGGTTCCCGCCCCGGCCGACGCCGGGAGCACCTCGGCCACGCTTCCGGTCTCGTCGACGTACGACACGTCCAGGGTGCGGAACGCCCCCGCGTTCGAACCCTCGGTGTTGAGAACCAGCACCGGCTGGCGCCCCGCCGGGAAGATAAGGCCGTGGGGCTCGAGTTGCACGCCGACGTAGGTGTCGCTCGAAGTGATCGCGACCCGCGTCGGCTGGCTGAGCGCGCCCGCCGGAAAGACGATCCGGTCGCCGGCCGGGGTCACCAGCGTCCCGCCGCTCGCGCCGATCACGGCGGCGGAACTGCCCGCGACGTCGAAGCGTGCCTGGCTGCCGCGCGACAGGAACTGGCGCGGCACCGAGCTCGAGGGTGACTCGCTGCAGCCGCCGATGGCGATCAGGATGCCGGCGAGGGCAAGCACCGACGAACGCAGAGAACGGTTACACATTCGCAGACTCCGGACAGAGGGTGATATCGAGAGCGGGGTACGCTTCAAGACACGTTGTATGGGGATTGCACCATATTGTACACCCCACCCCGTTCCTCTGTCAACCTTCGCGTAAGGGTCTGAAACGAATGTTCCGCCCTCATGGCGACATCCACGCGACTGCTCCGGTGCCGCCCGTCCCTCTCGGCGCGGGGGCGCGTGGAAGCGGCCGTACCACGCCGCAGCCCGTCTTCCGAAGCGTCAGTGGTGCGCGGGCGGGCCCGCGAGCACGCGGAAGTTGTGGTTCAGCGTGGCCCAGATGCACCCGACGCCGGCGATCGTGAGGAAGGTGCCGGTCAGGAAGTAGGCCACCACCGCGCCGCCCCGGTCGATCGTGGCCCAGCTGCGCGACGCCACGAAGGCGGTGACGGCGAGCGCCAGCAGCCCCAGGCCGGTGAGCACGCCCACCGCGGTGGAGAGCAGGCGCACGGTGCCGTCGCTCACGTCGGGGATGCCGATGGCCGAGGGGCCGCGCGGGCGCGGGTTGGCGTCGGCCCACTCGCGGTAGCGGGCGCGCACCGTGTCTTCCGTGCGCGCCGGGTCTGGCGTGGGGGTGCTCATGAGGCTCCCTGGTGGCTCAGGGCGTAGACGTAGGCCGCGAGGGCGCGGACCTGCGCGTCGTCGAAGTTCCCGCCGCCCTTGGGCGGCATGGGCGCGGGGTGCTCCTTGGGCTGCGGCACGCCGTTGGTGACCAGGGTCACGATCTCCGGGTACGCGCCGGTGATGTGGATCCACTTCGCGTCGGAGAGCGTGGGGCAGGTGGGCGTCCCCGCGCCCGCCGGGCCGTGGCACGCCGCGCACACGGTGCCGAAGAGCTGCTGCCCCTGGTCGACCATCTCCTGGGTCACGCCCGAGGGGAGGTTCTTCGCCACCAGCTTGGCCTGCGCGGCGCCGGCCAGCCCGCCCGCCGGCACCGGCGGGGGGTCGGGGTTGGTGGCCTCGGGAATCTCGGGGTCGGTGCGGTGCGACACGCGGTCGTAGCCGTAGTCGCCGCCGGGGCGGCACCCCGCGGCGGCCGCGCCGAGCGCGAGCGCGGCGGCGAGCGCCGTACGGGAGGGACCGGTCAGGTGCAGTGGCATCGGTTTCGGTCTCGTTGGTCGGTTTCAGGGGCGACAAAAGAACGGTCGCGCCCGGGTGCCGCAAGGGCGCGAACGGAGCAGGGAACGCGCCATCCCGCTCAGGCGCTCCCGTTCTCCGCGGCGCGGCGGGCGGCGCGGCGCAGGCGCTCCACCATGGCGCTCAGCCCCGCCTCGCGCGCCTGCAGCCCGATCTTCCCCATCACTTCGCGCACGAAGTCGGGGGGGATGGCGAGGGTGGTCTCGGGGGGCTGGCCGTTCAGCGCCTCGAAGAGCATGGCCAGCAGCGCGCGGATCGCGGCGCTCTCCCGCGGCACGTCGGCGTGGAAGTACATCTTCCCGTCCACCACCTCGGGGAAGATGGCCACCGGCGTCTGGCACTCGTGCACCCGGTACTGCGCCGGGTCGAGCCCCTTGAGGCGCTCCGGGAGCGGCGGGAGCCTGTTGGCGTACTGCACCAGCGCCTGCCGCGTCAGGTCCGGCGACAGCGTGGCGAAGCGGCGCAGGATGCGCGCGATGGAGGGCGGGACTCCCGCCGTGGATGCGGACTCGCTCATCCCCGGAATCTAGCCCCTCCCCCGCCCCGCAGACAGATCGGGTCACGCAAAGACGCAGAAACGCAGGGAGCCGCCGTGGCTCCCTGCGTCCCTGCGTGAAACGCCGTCTTCGCGGTGTTATGTCCTGTCGACCAGCGTGTTGAGCTTGGTGCCGTACTTGGTGTTGATCGACGCCGCCAGCGAGCGGGCGATGAGCACGTGCGCGGCGGTGCTCGGGTGCACGCCGTCGTACGAGATCAGGGCGCCGAAGAAGTTGGGCGCGGCGGTGGCCCCGGTCACCGGGCAGCTGTTCAGCACCGCCGTCTGGAACTGCGCCGCCGTGGCCGCGGTGGCCAGGAGCTGGCACTTGCGCACCTGGTTGTAGCGGCCGCTGGCGACCCGCGCCAGCTCGGGGCGCAGGATGTCCATCGGGTTCACGTACAGCCAGCCGTTGGCGTCGGCCGCGGCCTTGAGCGCCGCGTTGTACGCCGCGATACGCGCGCCCAGCACCGCCCGCTCCGACGCGTCGAGGAGGAAGGTGCCCCCCTGTGGCGAGGCCGGGTCGCAGTTGATCTCCGGGAGCGCGCTGCTCACGATCTGGAAGGAGACCATGTTGGCGCTGAGCGGATTCGGCGTGCCCAGCGGCGTCACCGGCGAGCAGTTGTTGTTCACCGGCTTGCCGTTGAACTTCCCGGCGGCGTCGCGCGACAGGAAGAAGTACGCCCCCGGCTGCAGCAGCGGCGAGGCGCTGTCGGCGAACACCACCCCGATCAGCACGGCCCCCTGCGCGCCCGAGCCCTTGATCGCGTTCGCCAGGGCGGTGACGCTCGCCTGGAAGGGCGCGAGCCGCGTCAGGTTCGAGTCGGCGCCGGCGGCGAGCGGCCCCAGCGTTCCCGAGAGCGCGGCCGAGAGGGCGTCGTTGTTGCCGATCCACGCCGACACGAAGGTCGGCTGGGCGTCGGTCATCGCCTGGATCTCGGTGCGGCCGCCGGTGATCAGCGAGTAGAGCTGCGAGATCTGCCCGCCGGGGATGGCGAACAGGTCGGCGATGCGCACCCCCGGCACAGCCACGTTCCCCGGGTAGGGAACGCGCGAGCTGTCCACGCGGAAGCAGGTGCTGGCCGCGGTGGAGGCGACGAGCGGCGCCGTCATCAGCGGCGGGCACCCGGGGCGCGCGAACATCGGCTGCTGGAAGGGGATGTTCCCCGCCGCGCGGGCCAGCAGGTTGGGATACGCGTTGCGCTGCGTGGAGTCCACGATCCCGGCGGACTGGAAGCCGGCGGTGATCGAGTTGCCGAGCGACACGTAGCGCACGAACAGCGAGCCGGCGGCGGGGTCCACCGCCGGGTTGAGCACGTCGCCGTCTCCCACGCACGCGCCCAGCGCGGCGAGCGTGGCCAGCATGGCCGCGGCGAGCAGGGGACGTCTGGTTGCCACTCTCATTCGAGTCTCCTGATGGGTTGGGCAAATCACTTGTTTACCGACGAGCGGTCGTCCCCCGGCGTCACTGCATCCCCGGGCGTGCCCCGAAGTGGTACGCGAGGGTGAAGCCGAAGGTCATCCCGCTGGCGGTGAAGATTCCCACCGTGGGCTCGTCGGGGCGCACCGCGCCGCGGCGGTCGGGCTGGTTGATGTACTGGAACGAGGCGTCGGCCGAGAGCGTGCCGTTGGGGTGGAAGCCGATCCCCGCCGAGTAGTAGTTGCGCTCGCCCTCGGGGAGGAAGGGGGTGGCGCGCGGGGTGGCCGCGGTGTTGTAGCGGTACCCCAGGCGGAACGCCAGCGCGTCGCTCCAGTCGATCTGCGTGCCGAAGCGGAAGGTGTTGGTGTTCCGGTAGTTCAGGTTCAGCGTCTGGTCGGTGGCGCTGGCGTTCTCGAAGTCGATCACGAAGGCGTCGAAGGTCGACCAGGTGGTGCGCTGGTAGTCGAAGAGCAGGTTCACGATCTCCAGCGGCCGGTAGCTCATCCCCACCACCAGCTGGCTGGGGAACTTGATGGTGGTCGAGATCCCCTGGTCGGCCAGCGGCCCGCCGGTGGTGAACTGCGCCCCGAGGAGCGGGTCGAAGACGGTGCCGGTGGCGATCTGGGTGAAGTCGGCGTCGCCGTCCAGGTCGACCTTGGTGGAGTGCAGGTAGCGCAGGCCGAACGCGGTCTTGTCGCTCGCCCGCAGCACCAGCCCCACGTTGGCGGTGATGCCGTTGCCGCTCCCCTTGAGCTCGGCGTCGGCGATGTCGGTGCCGCGCAGGCCGATGGTGGGCGCGTCGGCGCGCCGGTGCACGTCGATGGTGGAGTGCACCAGGTCCAGCCCGGCGCCCACCGAGAGGCGGCCGGGAACCAGCTCGTAGGAGATGGTGGGCTGCAGGAAGTAGGCGCGCAGCGCGTTGTCGTAGCCGGTGTAGCGCCCCTCGAAGTTGGTGCCGGTGCAGTGCGGGTCTTCGACCGGGCACACCGGGTAGCTCAGGCTCAGCCCGTAGGGGGCGAAGGCGCCGATGGCGGCGGCGAAGCGCGGCCCCAGCTTCACCGAGGCGAAGGCCTGCGGCACCGGCACCGTCTCGGCCTCGCGCTTCACCACGCTGGCGCTGCCCACGGGCTCGGCGCCGGGGTCGTAGCGGAAGGTGTTGCTGGCGCGGATCAGGGTGACCCCCAGCGAGATCGCGCTCCCCTGCGTGGCGAGGCCGCCGGGGCTGAAGTACACGCCCGATGCGTCGCGGCAGGGCGAGGCCACGCCGGCGCCCATGCGGCCCGACATACACGCGCTCTGCTGGTCGACGCCCGATCCCTGCGCGTGGAGCGGGGTGCCAACCGCGGCGCACGCGAACACGGCGCCGGCGATTGCCAGACTTCGTCTCATTTGAGGGTCTCCTTGGGTGCTGAGCGGTGAAGCTCCGGGCATGCCCGGGACTGAGCGGGGTGCGGCGAGCTGTGTTGTAGGGACGGATTCTTCGCGCAGCACGATAACATTCGACGCACCCCGCACGCAAGGCAAACTCCGCGCGAGCAAACGGCTTCCGGCCATTACCCGGCCGTGGCGCGATGAGCGCCGCTCACCGGGCGACGGCGGCCACCACCAGCGTTCCCGCGGCGTTCGCGAGCGCCACGCAGTTGGCGGCCACGAACACGGGGTTCTTCAGCTTCAGCGAGTAGACCAGGAAGAGGAGGCTGGCCAGGCTCTGCAGGGCGAAGAAGAGCGGATCGACCTCGTCCGGCCCCTGGGTGAGCGCCTTCACGAAGGTGTAGGTGAGCGAGGCGGCCAGCGCGAAGCAGGCGATCCATCCCACCATCTTGACGCCCCTGCGGTCGGAGGCGCGCCGCTCGGGCGTCTTCTGTTTCGGCACGGGCTCCTCGTGGCTGGTCGGGCGCGGGGGCCATGCAGGGGGCGTTCCGTGACGCAGAGACGCAGAGGAACGGAGAGGCGCTGCGGGGTCAGAGGCGGGCGAGGGCGCGGATGTCGTCCTTCGTCTCTTCGTCGCTCGCGCCGTCGGAGATGACGACGCGGAGGTCGCCATGGCGGTCGATGCCGTAGACCACGCCGCTGTGCGCGAGCTCCGGCTGGTGGTGGCCGGGGGCGACGTAGACGCTGTAGGCGCGCCAGGCGGCGGCGAGCGCGGCCGTGTCGCCGGTCAGCCCCTCGACGCGGCCGCCGAAGCGAGCGGTGTAGTGCTTCAACGCCGCGGGCGTGTCGTTCGCGGGGTCGACGGTGACCAGCAGGATGCGGGCACCGCCGGCCTTCGGGCCCAGCTCGCGGACCGCGCGGGAGAGGCGGTCGAGGGTGAGCGGGCAGAAGTCGGTGCAGCGCGTGTAGCCGAAGAAGACCAGCACCGGCCGCCCGCGGTAGCCGGCCAGCGTCGCCGCGCGCCCGTTCGGGTCCACCAGCCGGAACTCCGGCGCGGGGGCGACGGGGTCGTAGGTCGTGCCGTGGAACGCCGGGCGCGCGGAGGCGCCGAGCCAGGCGGCGTACGCTCCCGTTCCCGCCACCACGGCGGCGAGCGCGAGCAGCATGGGGACGAGCGGAAGGCGCGTGCGGGTCATCGTCTCTCGGGTGACGGGATGCGGGTGGCGGGGCGGAATCTATCGCTAGCGAGTGCTAAGTGCTAAGTGCTAAGTGCTGAGGAGCACCACCGTTGTTCAGCACTTGGCACTCAGCACTTAGCACTTGTCGTATTGTCGCGTCCGGGCGCGCGGGCTACGTTCCGCGCCCTGCTTGGGGGTGAACCACGGAGGGGGGATGACGATGGACCGGGCGGAGCTGGAGCGCGTGATCTCGGAGGCGTATCGCGACCGCGAGCGGCTGTCGCGGCACGAGACCGTGGACGCGGTGGAGACCGTGGTGAACCTGCTCGATCGCGGCGAGCTGCGCGTGGCCGAGAAGGGGGAGGGCGGATGGCGGGTGAACGCCTGGGTGAAGGAAGCCATCCTCCTCTACTTCGCCATGCGGCCGCTGGAGCCGATCGAGGCGGGGGGGCTGACCTTCTTCGACAAGGTGCCGGTGAAGCGCGACCTGGAGGCGCAGGGGATCCGCGTGGTGCCGCCCGGCGTCGCCCGCCACGGCGCGTTCCTGGAGCCGGGGTGCGTGCTGATGCCGGGCTACGTCAACATCGGCGCCTACGTGGGCGCGGGGACGATGGTGGACACCTGGGCGACCGTCGGCTCCTGCGCGCAGATCGGCCGCAACGTGCACCTCTCCGGCGGCGTGGGGATCGGCGGCGTGCTGGAGCCCCCCGGCGCCACCCCCGTGATCGTGGAGGACGGCTGCTTCGTCGGCTCGCGCTCCATCGTGGTCGAGGGGGTGATCGTGGAGGAGGAGGCGGTGCTGGGGGCGAACACCGTGCTGACTGCCTCCACCCCCATCGTGGACGTGACGGGGAGCGAGCCGGTGATCACGAAGGGGCGCGTTCCCGCCCGCTCGGTGGTGATCCCGGGGACGCTGCCGAAGGAGTTCCCGGCGGGGACCTTCCACGTTCCCTGCGCGCTGCTGATCGGCCAGCGCAAGGAATCGACCGACCGCAAGACGTCGCTGAACGACGTGCTGCGGACCTTCAACGTGCAGGTGTGATGAGCGAATCCGCCCCGACCACCGGCGCCTCCACCGCGCTCCGCGACGAGCTCGCGGCGCTGACGCTGGAGCTCTGCCGCATCCCCAGCGAGACGAAGCACGAGGCCGAGATCGCCACCTGGGTGCAGCACCGCTGCACGGCCGCCGCGGGTGCCGCCGCCGTGACCCGCATCGGCAACTCGGTGGTCTGCGACCCCTGCCACGACGCCGAGGAGCGGAGGGCGCTCCCCACCGTCGCGCTGGTGGGGCACCTGGACACGGTGAAGTGCGCGGAGGACCAGGCATACGCGGTGCGCGACGGGCGGGTGTACGGCTGCGGCGCGAGCGACATGAAGGCCGGCGTGGCGGTGATGCTGGCGCTGCTGGAGCGCTGGCGCGCGCTGCAGGGCGTGCGGCCGGTGTGGATCTTCTACGACGCGGAGGAGGGCCCGGCGGAGGAGAACGGGCTGCAGCCGGTGCTGGAGAGCGGGGTGCTGCCGCCGATCGACTTCGCCTTCATCCTGGAGCCCACCGACATGGGGCTGCAGCCGGGGTGCATGGGAACGATGCACGCCACCGTCACCGTCCGCGGGACGCGCGCCCACAGCGCCCGGCCCTGGCAGGGCGAGAACGCCATCTACCGCGCCGTTCCGCTGCTGGAGCGCTTCGCGCGGCTGGAGCGGCGCGCCGTGGCGTTCGGCGAGCTCACCTTCTACGAAGTGTTCGTGGTCACGCAGGCGGCGACGGCGAACTCGAAGAACGTGGTCCCCGAGGCGCTGACGCTGAACGTGAACGTCCGCTTCGCCCCCGGGAACACCGCCGAGGCGGCGGAGGCGGAGCTGCGCGCCATCGTCGGCGACCTGGGCGAGGTGGAGATCACCGACTGCGCGCCCTCGGGCGACGTGCACCTGGACCACCCGGTGATCCGCGACTGGCTGGCGCGCGAGGCGCTGCCGGTGCGCCCGAAGCAGGCGTGGACCGACGTGGCGCGCTTCACCAGCAACGGGATCGCGGCGGTGAACTTCGGCCCCGGCGAGACCTCGCAGGCGCACCAGGCGAACGAGTGGTGCTCGATCGACTCGCTGGAGTTCTGCTACCGCGGCCTCGCGCGGTTCTTCGGCGCGGGATAGGGACGGAGGCGGCTACGGCCCCTCACCCCGGTTCGCGCGGGCAGGGGCTCTGATCGGACCGAAGCGATGGGGTGCCCGCGCGAACCGACCCTCTCCCAACTGCGGGAGAGGGTGATGACTGCTCGCTTCGCTCGCGGCTGAGCGTCCAGACGTCGTGTTGTTGCCGTTTACCTCTCCCATGCTGTTTGGGAGAGGTCGAAAAAACAGGTGAGACGGCAGTTTGTCTCTCCTGTTTTTTCGGGTGAGGGGCCCCGCCGCCGTCACCACAATCCTCCATCATCCCCATGAACCCTCGCCTGGCCGGCATCGCACCCTCGCTGATCCGCGCGATCAACGCCCGCAAGCGCGAGGGCGACATCGACCTGGGCCTCGGCGAGCCGACGCTGCGGCCGGACGTCGCGCCGTTCGAGGCGGCGCTCGAGCTCGTTCGCCGCGAGGGGCTGCCGTACACGCCCAACGCGGGGCTGACGGAGCTGCGCGAGGCGATCGCCCGCTACCACGCGTACCCCGGGCTCGGCGCGGCCGCCAGCGTCTGCGTCACCATCGGCTCCGAGGAGGCGCTGTACCTGGCGCTCAAGACGGTGCTCGACCCCGCGCGCGACGAGGTGCTGATCGTCGAGCCGTGCTACCTCGCGTACCCCAAGCTCTGCGCGCTCGAAGGCATCCGGCACCGCGCCGCCGCCCTCGACGCCGCGGACGGCTTCCGCCCCAGCGCCGCGCGCGTGCTCGAGGCGCTGGGGCCGGACACGCGGATGATCGTCATCAACTCGCCCGCCAATCCCACCGGGCGCGTCTGGCCGGCCGCCGAGCTGCGTACGCTGGCGGAGGGATTGGCGGAGCGCCCCGAGACTATCTACGTGCTCTCGGACGAGGTGTACCGGGAGCTGTACTATGAGGACGAGCACCCGGCCTCGATCGCGGAATTCCATCCGCACGCGCTCGTCGCCGGGTCGCTGTCGAAGAGCAACGCGCTGACGGGGCTCAGGCTCGGCTGGCTGATGGGCGCCACGCAGGTGATCGGCGAGGCGACCAAGGTGCACCAGCTCGTCAACACCGCGGCGAGCACGCAGTCGAACCACGTCGCGCTGGAGATCTTCCGCCGCCCCGAGTCGCTGGCGGCGCACCGGCCTCTCTACGCCCGGCAGCGCGCGCTGCTGCTGGAGTCGCTGCAGCGGCACGGCCTGGAGCACGCGCCGGTGGAGGGCGCCTTCTACTGCTTCGTCCGCCTCCCGCCCCACCTTGCCGCCGACTCGCTCGCCGCGGCGGAACGGCTGCTGGACGAGCACCGCGTGGTCACCGTCCCCGGGATCGCGTTCGGCGCCGCGGGCGAGGGGTGGCTGCGCCTCTCCTGGGTCGCCACGGCCGAGGCACTGACGACGGGCATCGAGCGCATCGCGGAGTTCTGCGCGGCCCGGGGCTGAGCAACAATATTCGCGTATCACGCCTGTTTGCTTGCGCGGCAGCGGAGCCTCGGTCCATCTTTCTCCCCAGCGATGAACGGATGCGCGGACGCCGGCCGCCACCTCATCGCTCCCATCCAGCCTCCCCGAGCACACATCCGCACGCCGCCGTCCACGGGAGGCGATTTCATCCCATCTCCAGGAGGACCGCATGGGCAAGCTCAGACTCGACCTCGATCAGCTGTGCGTGGAATCGTTCGCCACGGACGAGCGGGAGCGCGAGCGGGGCACGGTGAAGGGCAACGCCGAGCTCGCGGACGGAGCGATCGTCATGCCCGGCGGCACCCTCAACCAGACGTGCATGATTGACTTCTGCAAGGACTCGTGGATGAGCGGGTGCCTCACCTGCGCGGGCACCTGCGACAACACCTGCCCGAATACCTGCCAGACGTGCAACACCTGCTTCGGCGGCGACAGCTGTATCGGCGGGGCGACGTGCGTGACGGGATGCCTGAACACCTGCCCGTCCGGCGGCGCCATCTGCTGTGCGTAAGGTCTCACGCGGAAACGCAGAGGCACAGGGAGAACTCGTCGTTTCTCCCTGCGCCTCCGCGTCACCACTGCCACGGCTCCCGACCGGCCGTTCTATCGTGTCGATGAGGTGCGGAGGCTGATCCAGAGCGAGGCGGTCCAACCGAAAGCCGCGCGCCTGATTCGGGACCGGATCAGGCGCGCGTTCATTCGGTCCAACCGTGGCCGTGCGTCAGCAGGGATACGTGATCGTGTCGGGGTCACAAAAACGGCAGGAAGGAGCACTATCGTTGGTGGCGCCGCCGCCGCCGCACCCGACCACAGTGTCGGGGGCGAAGCCGTTGACGGTTCCAACGCTGCCCTTCGTCGTCTCCGTCGCGAAGGAGCCCACCTGGAGCTGGTCGAGGTCGAGCTTCAGCTTCTTCATAATCTCTCCATTGCGTTAAAGTGACGGGAAACGGTTTGGGAAGTTAGCCGAGGTGAGGGGTGGAGTCAACGGGAGAGACGGGCGGCCCAAAAGCAATCTCCCGCAAGCTCCCGCAAGACGAAGACGCCGCGCCCTTTTGGGCACCCGTTTCGATTCTGCGCTGACTCCGCGTCTCCGCGTGAGACGAATCTTTCTCAGTCCACCATCACCGCCACCGAGGCGAGCTCGGCCTCGACCGTGCGGACCTGGCGCGCGCGGCCGAGGAGGACGAAGGACGTGGCGGCGACGCAGCCGAGCACGCCGCACATCGTCCACAGGCCGACGCGGCTCGCGGCGAAGAGCGCGGGGCCGAGCGCCGGCGCCAGCATCAATCCCCCCGAGCTGGTGAAGCCGTGGGCCGCCTGGTAGCGGCCCTGCAGCCCCGGCGGCGCCAGGTCGGCCACGAAGGCGCTCGCCACCGGCCAGAAGCAGATCTCCCCCAGCGTCCACACCAGCACGCAGGCCGCCAGCGCGGCCAGGTTCGGCGCCGCCAGGACCGCCGCCATCCCCAGCCCGGCGAGCGCCGCGCCCACGGCCATGGGGATCCACGCCTTCAGCCGCGAGGTGACCGCCGCGATCGGCAGCTCCAGCAGCATGCAGAGGAGGCCGTTCAGCGAGATCAGCATCCCGAACTGGTTCGCGGCCATCCCGCGCCACCGCACCTCGAGCGGGAACGAGGCCATGTCCTGGTGGTGGACGAAGCTCACCACCAGCGCCGTGAGGATCACCACCAGCAGCGCGCCGTCCGCCGCGATCAGGCGCAGCGCCGAGGGGCCGCGCTCCGACCTGTCCGCGTGCGACCGGTGCGCGGCGTCGAGCGACCTGGGGATGGCGGCGAGCACCAGCACGCCGTAGAGCACCGACGTCAGCGCGTCGCCCACGAAGACGTAGCCCACGGAGCGGGCGATGAAGAACCCGGCCATCGCCGGCCCCAGCGCGAACCCGGCGTTGACGGCGGTGCGGTAGAGCGCGTACGTCCCCACCCGCCGGCCGACGGGGGTGACGTCGGCCAGGAGCGCGGCCGCGGCGGGGCGGTAGAGCTCCGCCGCCACCCCGGTCGCCGCGGTGACCGCCACCGTCGCGGCGAGGCCGTGCACCCGCCAGAGGGTGAGCATGCAGGCGGCGGAGAGGAACATCGAGAGGGCGATGGTGCGCCGCCGCCCCAGGTGGTCCGCCAGCCAGCCGCCGAGCGCCGACGCCCCCAGCGCGCCGAAGCCGTAGGCCGACGCCGCCAGCCCCGCCTGCGCCGGCGAGAGCCCGCGCTGGACGAGGATCAGGATCAGGAAGGTGACGACGAAGGAGCCGAAGCGGTTGATGAACGTCCCCGCGTACACCACCCACGCCTCGCGCGGCAGCCCCCGCACGTCGTCGACGAACGCGCGGAGGCGGCGGTCGTCCGCGCTACGGGTGGGGGAGGACGTCATCTGAATGAAGATCCGTAAAAGATCGTCTCACGCGGAGACGCAGAGGCACGGAGGAATCATCTCCGCGACTCTGCGTCTCCGCGTGAGACGCGTTTCGTCACGCCCGTGGCGCGTCGGCGGAGAGGAGCGCGAGGGCGCCGGCGGCGCCCCAGCGGCGGGTGAACTCGTCCACGGCGGCGGGGTCGAGCTCGGCCTGGGCCTGCACGGCGTGGGTGAGGAGCGCGTCCGCCGCCAGGAGCGGGAGCGCGTCTTCGCGGCCGCCGGAGCCGTGCAGCAACCCGCGGTAGAGGTGCAGCGCCCCCGCCGCCAGCGCCTCGGGCACCGCCTCGCCCGCGTCCGCCGAGAGCGCGCCGACCATGGCGTCCATCAGCGCGGGGGGCGCCTCGGAAACGTGGTCGCGCAGCCAGCGCTCGGCGGCGCTCACGGGCGCGCCAGCATGGGGCGGACGATCTCCACCACCCTGGCCAGGGCGTCGGGGATGCGCTCGGGCTCGCCGATGCCGGCCTGCGCCATGTGCGGCTTGCCGCCGCCGCGCCCACCGGCCACCGCCGCCACCTCGCGGATCACCGCGTCGGCGCGGACGCCGCGGCTGATCATGTCGTCGGTGACCACCGCCAGCAGCATCGGCCGGTTCCCGGTCCCCGCGACCACGGCGATGCCGCTTCCCAGCCGCTCGCGCAGCGCGTCGCCGAAGCCGCGCAGCTCGTCCGCGTCCTGGGCATCCACGGGCGAGGCGATCACGCGGGCGCCGTCCACCGTCTCCGCCCCCTCGATCAGCCGCGCGATCACGTCGCCGCCGCCCTGGGTGCGCGCCTTCTCCAGCTGCTTCTGCAGCTCGCGGTTCTGCTCCACCAGCTGGGAGAGGCGCGGGAGGAGGTTCTCCTCGCGCGTCTTCAGCAGCCCGGCGGCCTCGCGCAGCGTCTGCTCGTCGCGGCGCACCCGCTCGAAGGCGCCGGGGCCGGTGACCGCCTCGATGCGGCGCACCCCCGCCGCCACGCCGCTCTCGCTCACGATGCGGAAGAGGCCGATCTGCCCGGTGGACCTCACGTGCGTGCCGCCGCACAGCTCCATGCTGAAGCCGGGGACCTCCACCACGCGCACCCGGTCGCCGTACTTCTCGTTGAAGAGCGCCATGGCGCCCAGGCCGCGGGCCTCCTCGAAGCCCATCTCGCGGGTCTGCACCACGTCGTTGCGCCAGATCTCCGCGTTCACCAGCTCTTCCACGCGGGCGATCTCGTCCGGCGTCATCGGGCCGCTGTGGTTGAAGTCGAAGCGCAGCCGCTCCGGCGTGACCAGCGAGCCCATCTGGTGCAGCTGCTCCCCGAGGACCTTCCGCAGCGCCGCCTGCAGCAGGTGCGTGGCGGTGTGGTTGCGCTCGGTGTCGCGCCGCGTGGGCTCCTCCACCTGCGCCCGCACGTGCCCGGCCTCGAAGTCGCCCTCCACCGGGCCGAGCACGGCGATGCGGCCGCTCACCTTGCGCACGTCGTTCACGCGCATGGTCCAGCGCTCGCCGTACACGTGCCCGGCGTCGCTGATCTGCCCCCCGCTCTCGGCGTAGAACGGGTTCTCGCGCAGCTGCAGGGCGAGGCGCCCGTCGTCCATCCACCGATACGCCAGGACGTCGGTCTCGAGCTCGGTGGCGCGGTAGGCGGCGAACTCCTGCTCGGCGCCGGCCGCGTCGCCCACCAGCTCCCACCCGTCCGCCAGCGCGTCCGCCTCCACCGTGAGCCCCGAAGCGGCGCGGTCCGCGCGGGAGCGGGCCCGCTGCGCGTCGAGCTCGGCCTCGAAGCCCTCCAGGTCCACGGTGTAGCCGCGCTCCGCCGCCATCAGCTCGGTGAGGTCCACCGGGAAGCCGAAGGTGTCGTAGAGCTTGAAGGCGTCCTTCCCCTGGATCGTCCCGCTTCCGCCCACCGGCGCGATCTCGTCGAAGCGCTTCATTCCGGCCTCGATGGTGGCCAGGAAGCGCTCCTCCTCCGCCCGCGTGTTGCGCACGATGTACTCGCGCCGGGCGAGGAGCTCGGGGTAGGTGACGCCCATGCGGTCGATCACCGCCTCCACCACCTCCACCAGCGTCGGCTCGCGGCGGCCGAGGAGCCAGGCGTGGCGCACGGCGCGGCGCAGGATGCGGCGCAGCACGTAGCCGCGCCCCTCGTTCGAGGGGAAGACGCCCTCCGCCAGCAGGAAGGCGATGGCGCGCGCGTGGTCGGCGAGCACGCGGTAGCTCACGCCCTGCTCGCTCTCGTAGACGTAGGGGACGCCCACGATCTCCACCGCGCGGTCGATGATGTCGGTGAAGAGGTCGGTCTTGTAGTTGGAGTCGACGTCCTGCAGCACGGAGGTGAGCCGCTCCAGCCCCATCCCGGTGTCGATGGAGGGCGCCGGGAGCGGGTGGAGGACGCCGTCGGCGTCGCGGTCGTACTGCATGAAGACGAGGTTCCAGATCTCCACGATCTGGCCCTCCTCGGTGAGCTCCACGAACTCGTCCTGCGTGACGTCGGTGTTGCGCGTGGCCGCCGGGCGCCGGTCGACGTGGATCTCGCTGCAGGGGCCGCAGGGGCCGGTGTCGGCCATCTGCCAGAAGTTGTCCTTGTCGCCCAGCTTGAAGATGCGCTTCGGCGAGATGCCCGAGATCTCCTGCCAGAGCGCGACCGCCTCGTCGTCGGTGTAGTGCACGGTGACCCAGATCCGCTCGGGCGCGATGCCGAACACCTCCGTCAGCAGCTCCCACCCGAAGCGGATCGCGTCGCGCTTGAAGTAGTCGCCGAAGGAGAAGTTCCCCAGCATCTCGAAGAAGGTCTGGTGCCGCTTGGAGATGCCGACCTCCTCGAGGTCGTTGTGCTTGCCGCCGGCGCGGATGCACTTCTGGCTGGTGGCGGCGCGGCGGTAGCCGGGGTCCTCCATCCCCAGGAAGACCTTCTTGAACTGGACCATCCCCGCGTTGACGAAGAGGAGCGTGGGGTCGTCGGCGGGCACCAGCAGGGAGCTGGGGCGCACCTCGTGCCCCTGCCGGGCGAAGTAGTCCAGGAACGCGGCGCGGATCTCGTCGGAGCGCATCTGTCCGTCAGTGCTGAGGTTGTGGTTGCTGCGACAAAGGTAACGCTTTGCGCGGGGACGGGACAATCAGGGGATCTCACGCAGAGATGCAGAGAGGCGCGGAGAGAGCCGCCGTGCCTCTCTCCGCGCCTCTGCGTCTCTGCGTGAGACCGTGGTTACGAGCTCGGAGGAGGCGCCGTCTTCTGCGTGCTGCGCCAGATGTAGTAGACGGGGATGCCGAGGAGCACGATCACCAGCCCGGAGCCGGAGTAGTTGGGCTTGGCGAAGAGCAGGATCACCGCGATGGCGAGCGCCGAGAGCAGGTACAGCCCGGGGACCACGGGATAGCCGAAGGCGCGGTACGGGCGCTCCAGGTCGGGCCGCTTGGAGCGCAGCCGGAAGAGCGCCACCATCGTCGCCACGTAGAACACCAGCGCGGCGAAGATCACGTAGTCGAGCAGCTGGCCGTAGCTCCCGGTGAGCGTGAGGAAGGCCGTCCACACCCCCTGCACCCCCAGCGCCCAGACGGGGACGTGCGTCTTCGTCGAGAGCTGTCCGGCGCGCTCGAAGAACACGCCGTCGCGCGCCATCGCGTAGTAGACCCGCGCGCCGGCCAGGATCAGCCCGTTGATGCAGCCGAAGGTGGAGATCAGGATCGCCCCCGCCATCAGGAACTTGCCCACCGGCCCGAACATGTGCTCCAGCGCCAGCGTGCCCACCCGGTCCTGCGGCGCGTTCTGGATCTCCGAGAGCTTGAGCACGGAAAGGTAGGCGAAGTTCGCCAGCACGTAGAGGAGGGTGACGCCGCCGGTGCCGAGCGCCAGCGCCAGCGGCAGGTTGCGCTGCGGCCGGTTCACCTCGGCGGCGGCGAAGGTCACGTTGTTCCACGCGTCGGCGCTGAACAGCGACCCCACCATCGACGCGCCGAAGGCCAGCACCAGCGCCGGGAACATGATCCCCAGGAAGGGCGTCGGCTTGCTCCCCGAGGGGAGGTCGGCCCAGAAGTGCGAGAAGTTGGTCGTGATCGCGTCGTGGTTGCGGCCGATGGTGAGGCCCAGCAGCACCAGCCCCAGCACCGCCGCGGTCTTGGCGATGGTGAAGATGTTCTGGATCCACTTCGCCTCGCGCAGCCCGCGCATGTTCACCCAGGTGAGGAGCGCGATGATCACGATCCCCACCACCCGCTGGGTCGAGAGGCCGAGCTCGATCGAGCCGCCGGGGACGGGCACCTTCCCCATCGGCAGGAAGAGCCGGTCGTTCACGGCGGGGACGAACACGCCCAGGAACTTGGCGAACGCCACCGCCACCGCCGCGATGGTCCCCGTCTGGATCACCAGGAATAGCGTCCACCCGTAGAGGAAGCCGGGGAGGTGCCCCAGCCCCTCGCGCAGGAACACGTACTGGCCGCCCGCCCGCGGCATCGCCGCCGCCAGCTCGCCGTAGCTGAGCGCGCCGGCCACGGTGATCAGCAGGGTGGCGACCCACACCGCGATCAGCCCCCCCGGCGAGTTCATCGTCCGCGCGATGTCGGCGGAGACGATGAAGATGCCGGAGCCGATCATCGACCCCACCACCAGCATGGTGGCGTCGAGCAGGCTCAGGCTGCGCTTGAAGCCGGCCTCGGAGCTCGCGTGCGCGGCCTGGGGCGGAGCTTCGGGGGGAGCGGTGGGGGGCATTCGCCTCCGGTGGGATGGGGGTCGACGGAAGTGCTGAGTGCTGAGTGCCAGGTGCTGAGGCAGCTCAGCACCTGGCACGGCCTACAGGGTGAAGTGCACCGGGTAGAATGCGGTCACGGCGCGGTTCGTCGCCACCTCGCGCGCGGGGTTGAAGGTCCAGTCGCGCGCGGTGCGCTTGAGCTGCTCGTCGTAGCCGCGGTTCCCGGTGGGGGTCAGGACCTCCACGTTGGTCACGGCGCCGCGATCGTCGACGGTGAGACGCATCTCCACCTCGCGGTGGCCCAGCCCGCGCGGCGGGTTGGGGGGGACCAGGAGCAGGTCGGGAGTCGGGGGGATGATCCCCGCGCCGCCCCCGCCGCCATTGCCGTTCCCCGGCCCGGTCCCGGTGCCCGTCCCCGTTCCGTTGCCGCCGCCGCTCCCGCCGCCGGTGCCTCCACCGGAGCCGGGCCCCACCCCGGGGCCGGCCGCGGGCCCCTGCCCCGCCCCCGCTCCGGGCGCCGCCACCGGCGCGGGCGCCGGGACCGCGGCGGGTGGCGCGGGCCTCGGCTGCACCGCGGGGGGAACGGGTACCGGCGGAGGCGGAGGCGGCGGTACCACGGGGGGCACCAGCGCGTCCGGCTCGGGCTGCACGGGAGGTGGAGGGGGCGGGGGCGGCCTGGGAACTTCGTAATAGCTTACCTGCTCCCCACCCCCGCCGCCACCCCCGCCGCCGCCGGCTTTCCCGATCTCGGCGTCGTCGCGGTCGCCCTCGCCGGCCATGAGCACCGTCTGGCGGAAGCCGAAGATGAGCAGCAGCACGAGCGCCGCGTGCACCACGACCGAGATGGCCGTGGCCCACCACGCGGGCTGCTCCTTCCTGCGCTGTCCCACGACCTCGAACACGCCGCTCGCTCCTCTCGCTGGCCGCCGGGCATCGGCGGGCTCCCCTGCTGATACCGGCAAACCCCGCCGCAGGTTTCGCGCGCGGGCCGTTTTCCGGACGCGACCCTTTGATATCCTGAAGCGCGGGCTCAGCTTTGGTCTCACGCAGAGCCGCGGGAAAACGATGGAGAACGGCAACTGCCTGCTTCAGGGGATGGAATGCGAGTCCTGGTGACGGGGGGTACGGGCGTGCTGGGCCGCGAGGTCGCGTCGGTCGCGGAAGCGGCCGGGCACACGGTGCGGGTGGGGAGCCGCGGACCGCGCCGCGCGGGGATTCCGGCCGCGCGGGAGTGGGCGGTGATGGAGCTCGCGTCGGGCGCGGGGATGGACGAGGCCGTGGCGAACGTCGACGCGGTGATCCACGCCGCGAGCGATCCGAAGCGCTCGCAGGCCGACGTGAACGGCACCCGCGCCCTGGTGGAGGCCTGCCGCCGGGGCGGCGTCGGGCACCTCGTCTACGTCTCGATCGTGGGAATCGACCGGATCCCGGTCCGGTACTACCAGCACAAGCTCGCGGCGGAAGAGGTCGTCGCGGGCGGCGGCGTGCCCTGGTCCATTCTCCGCGCGACGCAGTTCCATCCCTTCATCGACCAGCTGCTGGGCGCGGCCTCGCGCGTACCGCTGGTGATGCCGCTCCCGGCCGGCTTCCAGGTGCAGAGCGTCGACGTGGCCGAGGTCGCGCACCGGCTCCTGCGCTGCGTCGACGAGGGGCCCGGCGGGCACCTCCCCGACTTCGGCGGCCCCGAGGCGATGACGCTGCGGGATGCCGCGCGAGAGTGGCGGGCGGTACGAAGGGTGAAGAAGCCGCTGCTTTCCATCCCTCTCCCCGGGCGCGCCGCGGCCGCCCTCCGGGCCGGCGCGAACACGGTCCCCTCCGGAGAGCACGGCACGCTCGGCTGGCGCGACTGGCTGCACGCACATGCGCCCGCGGACTGAGCGCCTGACGGCGGGGCTTGCCGCCGCCGCCGCGTGCGCGCTCACCCTCGCGACGATGGGGTGGGCCGCGAGCCTCCTCGTCGTCGCGATGGGGGTGTCGTACGCGCTCTGGGTGGGGCGCGGGGAGTGGCCGCCGCCGGCGCGGATGCTCCCCGTCTACGCCGCCGCCGTCCTGGTGCAGTGCGCGCACCTGGCGGAGGAATATCGGACCGGCTTCCATCGCGCGTTCCCGCCCGTGCTGGGGGCGGAACCGTGGAGCGGAAGCCGGTTCCTCGCCTTCAACCTGGCTTGGCTGGCGGTGTTCGCCGCCGCCGGCATCGGGCTGGCGCGGGGGAAGCGCCCCGCGTACCTGGTCGCGCTCTTCCTCGCGCTCGGCGGCGGGATCGGGAACGGCCTGGGGCACCTCGCCCTCGCCGCGCGCGCCGGCGGATACTTTCCCGGCGCGTACACGGGAGCGCTCGCCCTGGTGGTCGGCGGCATCCTGGCGTTCCGGCTGCTGCGGATCCCTGGATAGACGCTACTTGACGTTCAGCACGTCATCGCCGGCGGGAGCAGCATACCAGGGGCCGCGCACGATCGGCTCGGCATAGTCCGCGAAGGCGGACTTCGTGCCGTTGTAGCCCCGGGTTTCCAACCCGGGGACGAAGGCGGCGGACCGACGAAGGAGGGTTGACGCGGGACGGGCCCGATCCTCAACCTGTGATTCTCACGCGGCATCCGGCCGCGCCCGCACGTCCCTCACCGCCCGCGAACGCTCATGCAGATCGGCATCTTCGGCACCGGGATGGTCGGCCAGACGCTCGCCGCCGCCCTCGTCGCCAGGGGACACGAGGTGATGATCGGCACCCGCGATCCCGCCGCCACGCTGGCCCGCGACACCGGCACCCCGATGGATCCCACCCCGTTCCGCGAATGGCTGGCCTCGAACCCCGGCGTGAAGCTCGGCACCTTCGCCGAGGCGGCGCGGTTCGGCGAGGCGCTGATCAACGCGACCTCGGGCGGCGGCGCGCTCCCCGCGCTCGAGGCGGCCGGCGCCGACGCGCTGGGCGACCGGGTGATGCTGGACGTGGCCAACCCGCTCGACTTCTCGCACGGCATGCCGCCCACGCTCTCCGTCTGCAACACCGACTCGCTGGGCGAGCAGCTCCAGCGCGCCTTCCCGCGGCTGCGCGTGGTGAAGACGCTCAACACCACCAACGTGAAGGTGATGATCGACCCCGCCGCCGTCGCCGGCGGCGACCACACGATGTTCGTGTGCGGCAACGACGCGGAGGCGAAGGCGAGCGCGACCCGCTGGCTCGGCGAGTGGTTCGGCTGGCGCGACGTGATCGACCTGGGCGACATCACCACCGCGCGCGGCACGGAGATGCTGCTCCCCGTGTGGCTGCGGCTCTGGGGCGCGCTCGGCACCCAGATGTTCAACTTCAAGATCGCGCGCTGAAAAACACCTCACGCAGAGACGCAGACGAGGCGCCGCGGCCTCGTCTGCGTCTTTGCGTCTCTCCGTCAGATCCGGTTTCAGGGCCGCCGGCGCATCACGAACCGCCCCGCCGCGCCGGTCGAGCGGCCCCACTCGTATCTCCAGTGCCCCGCCACCGAATCGCCCGCCAGCCGCCCGGCGAGCACCACGGGGCGGCCGGGCTCGGGATCGAGCGCGATCTCCACCGAGTCCGCGTCCAGCAGCCGCGCCACGGCGGTGGGCACGCGCCCGGCGCCCGCCGCGAAGCCAAAGGGCGCGAAGTCGGCCGCGTAGACGCCATAATGCGTGGGACGCCCCGAGAATCCGGGCTCGCGCTCCACGACATGGTTGTCGATCAGCGAGATCTCGCCGCGCACCGGCCCCGCCGCGGTGTCGCCGCGGAGCTGGATCGGCTCCTCCAGCCGCAGCACCATCGCCCAGTGCCCGTCCAGCCGCTCGGGGCGGTCGGCTCTCCCCGGGGTGCCGCCGCCGCACGCCGCAAGCAATGCCAGGAGCGGCGGAAGGACACGGATTCCGGCACGCTGGCTCATCTTCCCCTCCTTCGGGTCCTGACGCTCACGCGGCGCGCGCCGGCTCCAGCGCGCGCACCGGGAGGAGCATCGTGTTGATCCCCGCGAACTGCAGCCGGCGCTGCAGGCGGTCGGCGGTGTTGTTGTGCAGCACGCGGAAGAACCACCCCTCGCGCTCGAAGATCAGCTTCCCCAGGAACACGATGGAGCGCGGGAACTCCTTCGCCGTCTCCATCGCGAGCCGCTCCGCCCCGGCCACGGCCTCGGTCCCCACGCTCATCCGGTAGTCGGCGGGGAGCCCGAGCTTGCGCGCGAGCTCCACGTAGTGGCGCAGCGCCGTCTCGGTGCGCTCGCGCACGCGGTCCACCTCGTCGACCCCCTTCATCGCCGCCGCGTCGATCACGCCCACGGAGACGAAGACGAAGTTGCGGAAATGGCGGGGGAAGAGCCGCTGCACCGAAAGCAGCGCGTGGATCCCCAGCCCGCCGTAGCCGCCCACCAGCAGCACCGCCGTGGGCGCCTTCGGGTCCAGCCGCTTCACTTCGCCCTCGTACGCCGCGGGGAGGCCGCTCATCACCTCGTCCAGCCGGCGGAAGCCCTCGCGCACGCGGTCGTAGTGGCGCCGCACGCCGAGGCAGAGGAGAACGACGGCGCCGGTGACCGCCACCGTCACCCATCCCCCGAGCTCGAGCTTCTCGTACAGCACGCCGGCCAGGATCCCCCCGCAGAGCGCCAGCGCCACGCCGTGGATGGCGAGCCCGCGGGCGCGGCCGGCGCCGCGGCGGCGCAGCCAGTAGCGCACCATCCCCAGCTGCGAGAGCGAGAAGGTGACGAAGACGTTGATGGAGTACATCGTCACCAGCCGGGTGATGTCGCCCCGGGTGTAGAGGAGCGTGGCGATGGCGGCGCCGCCCATCAGCAGCACGCCGTCCTGGATGGTCAGGCGGTCGGAGAGCTGCGCGAAGCGGTGCGGGAGCCAGGAGTCGATGGCCATGTTGCTCATCACTCGCGGCCCGTCGATGAACCCCGCCTGCGCGGCCACGAAGAGGAGCGCCGCCTCCGTCGCCAGGGTGAAGGCGACGAACGCGTAGCCGGCGTTCCACCCGCCCAGGCGCCACCGCCCCGCGAAGCTCTCCAGGAGCACCGCGTTCATGGTCTTGCCGGGCTGCGGCGTGGTGTGGAAGAGGAGGTAGAGGACGAGGATGCCGCTCGCCGTGACCGCCAGCGAGAGCGCCATGTAGACCATGGTGCGGGTGGCGGTGCGCACCTTGGGCTCGCGCATGATCTGCAGCCCGTTGCTGACCGCCTCGATTCCGGTGTACGTCCCCGCGCCCATCGAGTAGGCGCGCAGGAACACGGCGAACATCCCCACCGCGCCCAGCGTGCCCAGGCCGCCGCGGAAGCCGCTGGACACCTCGTGCGCCACCCGCGGCACCGCTCCGGCGTGCGTGGCCAGCCCGCCCACGATCAGCACCGCGTGCGTCAGCAGGAACGCCATGAAGATGGGCGCCAGGATCGTGACCGACTCCTTCACCCCGCGCAGGTTCAGCACGACGAGCAGGAGGATGACGACGGCGGTGGCGACGAGCTTGACGCGGTGCCAGGCGGGCGGGAGCACGCTGAACACCTGGTCGGCGCCGCTGGCGATGGACACCGAGATGGTGAGTACGTAGTCCACCAGCAGCGCCGCGCCCGAGACCACGCCCCAGCGGGGGCCCAGCAGCTCGCTCGCCACCACGTATCCGCCGCCGCCGAACGGGAAGCGGCGGATGATCTGCGAGTAGGCGACGGAGATGACGAGCACCGTGAGCGCCGTGGCCGCGGCGAGCGCCACGGCCAGGTAGGCGTGCGGCCCCAGCGCGCGGAAGGCCTCGTCCGGGCCGTAGGCGGACGACGACAGCCCGTCGGCGCCCAGCCCGACCCAGGCCAGGAGCGCGACGAGCGAGATGGTGTGGTAGGTCCGCGGGTCCTGCACGTCGCGCGGCTTCCCCAGCACCGCGCGCCTGAGTCTCTGGTTGGTCCCCGTGCTCATCGTTCCCAGGCGGGTCCGGGCTTCACCCCACGCGGAGAGGGCGCGCGGGAAGGGGTTACGCTACGGCCGCACGCGTGAAGGAGGCACAAAGAAGCCGCGGGGAAGCGTGAAGGAATCGCAAAGATCGGGGATGCCGGGTTGGGAGGACCGGGGGTCGGCGGACCGGGGTCGGCGGACCGGGTTGGAGAGGACCGGGTTGGAAACCCGGGCTACAACCACACGAAATCCGCCTTCGCGGATTCCCCCGCGCCGGGTGCCGTGCGGGGGCAGCCTGCCCCGCCCGCGTGCCGGCTTGCGAGAAAGCGCGCTGGCACCGGTGCAGCGACAACCTCGTCGCTTGCACCACGCCCTCCTCATCACGACCCGCCGGGAATCAGGTATGCCGGCGAACCGCACCCCGGCCGAGGCCGCAGTCCGCGAAGGCGGACTTCGTGTCGTTGTAGCCCGGGTTTCCAACCCGGTGGACTGCGGTCAACCCCCGTCGCCGTTCCCGCCGGTCCGGGCGACGTACCAGCCGCAGGCGGCACCCAGCAGCAGGCCGGCGGCCGCCGCCCGCACGAAGCCGACGAGCTGCCACCCCCGCAGGTTCGCGACGCTCAGCCGCAGCAACAGGAAGAGGGGGACGGCCGAGAGCGCGCCCGCGGCCACCACGCCGCGCACGGAGCGCCACCGGTCCACCAGGCGCTGCCACAGCCAGGCCGCGCACCCCATCCCGGCGAGGAACGCCGCGCCCAACGAGAGTGGGGGCACCGCCGCCGCGAGCGCGGTCACCTCGCCTCTCCCCGGCCAGGACGGCCCGCGGCGCGCACGTGGGATTTCATCGGATCACAGCTCGATCTGCGCGCCCAGCTCCACCACGCGGTTGGGCGGCAGCCCGAAGAAGCTGGTGGCCGTGCGCGCGTTGCGCGACATCACCGCGAAGAGCTGCTCGCGCCAGATCGCCATCCCCGGCCGCTTCGACGCGATCAGCGTCTCGCGGCCCAGGAAGTAGGTGGTGCGCATGGGCGGCAGCTTCAGGCGGGGATGCTCCACCTCCGCCAGCGCGCCCGGCACGTCGGGGTCCTCCATGAAGCCGTAGCGCATCACCATGCGGAAGAAGCCGTGGCCCAGCTCCTCCACGGTCACGCGCCCGGCCGGGTCCACCACCGGCACCTCCTCGGTGTCCACGCGCAGCAGCACCACCGTCTCGTGCAGCACCTGGTTGTGCTTGAGGTTGTGCAGCAGCGCGGGGGGCACGCCGGTGGGGTTGCCGAACATGAACACCGCCGTGCCGGGCACCCGGTGGGGCAGGCTGCGCCCCACGTCTTCCAGGAAGAGGTCGACGGGAAGGGTGGTCTCGGTGAGGCGCTGGGCCAGGATGCTCCGCCCCGTCTTCCAGGTGGTCATGGCCGTGAACACCGCCGCGCCCACCAGCAGCGGGAACCATCCGCCGTGCGCGATCTTGGTGGCGTTGGCCAGGAAGAACGCCAGGTCGACCGCCAGGAAGAACGCCGCCGGCACCCCCGCCTGCAGCCGGCTCCACCCGAAGCGCTCGCGCGCCACGAAGTAGAAGAGCACGGTGGTGATCCCCATGGTGGCCGTCACCGCGATCCCGTACGCCGCCGCCAGGTTGCTGCTGCTGCGGAAGCCCAGCACCAGGGCGATGCAGGCCACCATCAGCAGCCGGTTCACGCCGGGGATGTAGATCTGCCCGATCTCGCGGCTGGAGGTGTGCTCGATGTCCACGCGCGGAGAGTAGCCGAGCTGCACGGCCTGCCGGGTGAGCGAGAAGGCGCCCGAGATCAGCGCCTGCGAGGCGATCACCGCCGCCGCGCTCGCCAGCACCACCAGCGGATACAGCGCCCACCCGGGCGCCAGCCGGTAGAACGGGTTCTCCACCGCAGCCGGGTCGCGCAGCACCAGCGCGCCCTGGCCGAAGTAGTTCAGCAGCAGCGCCGGCAGCGCCACCGCGAACCAGGCCGCGCGGATCGGCCCCTTCCCGAAGTGCCCCATGTCGGCGTAGAGCGCCTCGCCGCCGGTCACCACCAGGAACACGGAGCCCAGCACCAGGAAGCCGGCCCACCGGTGGTGGAGCATGAAGGCCACCGCGTGGTGCGGCAGCACCGCGGCGAACACCTGCGGCGCGTGGACGATCTCCTTGATCCCGAGCACCGACAGGACGGCGAACCACACCACCATCACCGGCCCGAAGAAGCGGCCGATGGCCGCGGTGCCGCGGCTCTGCACCACGAACAGCCCCACCAGGATCGCGACGGAGATGGGGATGATGTAGGGCTCGAACAGGGGCGTGGCCACGTTCAGCCCTTCCACGGCCCCCAGTACGCTGATGGCCGGGGTGATCATCCCGTCGCCGTAGAGGAGCGCCGCCCCGAACACCCCCATCAGCGCGAGGAGCAGCCTGCCGCCGCGGGGTGGTGCGCCGCGCGGCGGGGCCACCAGCGCGAGGAGCGCCAGGATCCCGCCCTCGCCGCGGTTGTCGGCGCGCATCACGAACACCAGGTACTTCACCGTCACCACCAGGATCAGGCTCCACACGATCAGCGACAGGATCCCCAGCACGTTGCCGCGCGTGGGCGAGATCCCGGTCGAATGGTGGAAGCACTCCCGCAGCGCGTAGAGCGGGCTGGTACCGATGTCGCCATATACGACGCCGAGCGCGCCCAGGGAGAGGGTGAGGAAGTACCTCTTCCCGGGCCGGGGCCGATCCGATTCGCTCACGTATTCCGGTGGACCCGTCTGCTGTTCGCGCACCCGCGCGCCAGGGTGGTCCGGCGCGCGGCAAATCCCTGGACGATGCCTCCGGGTGCGTTAAGGAAGCACAAAGACGGGCGGGGGGAGCATTAAGGACTTGTAAAGACCGGTCATACCACGGTGCAGAGCTTCGATCGGAATCATGTCCTCTTAAACGGAATGTCTCACACGGAGTCAACGGAGTCAGCGGAGTCGTTCTCCGTTGACTCCGTTGACTCCGTTGACTCCGTGTGAGCGCTTCCGTTGAAGTCGGGGAACCCGGACGACGCTGGCAACGCGGTATGAATCATCCGAAATGGTAGATCCCGGGATGCTGATTGCGCTCCCCGAGGCGAGAGAATATCGTTGCGACGGCGGATAAGGGGCGTTAGCGTGAGCGATCCCCACCCCCTCGAACCTCATCCGGCGGCCCCACCTCCGGCCGGTGCCGCGGCGCCCGCATGGGGCGGGCGCTCGTTTCCATCCCCTGCCGCGAGGTGAGCGATGAACGACAAGCTGAGGCTGGACCTGAACGCACTCCGTGTGGACACGTTCGTGGCGCAGGAAGCGCCGACGGAGCGCGGGACGGTGCGCGGGAACGAGGAGGAGGCCACCAACAACATCTGCTGCCGCACCGTCTGCCTCACCACCCCCTGCTGCCCCGCCACGGTCACCTGCCCGGCCGGGTGACGGGAGCGGGCCCGGGAGTCGCTCCCGGGCCCGCATCGCATCGCCGTCATCGCCCACGCGCGCTCGATCCGCGGACGCACGCACTCCTCAGCCGGATTCGGCATCATCCCCCGCATCCGCCTCCAGCTCCGCGCCGGGGAGGGTGAAGACGAACACGCTCCCGCCGCCCGCGCGCGGCTCCACGGCGAGGGTGCCGCCCTGCGCCTCGGCCAGGCGGCGGGAGATGGAGAGGCCCAGCCCGGCGCCGCCCACGTCGGGAGAGGTGCCGGGGCGGCGGTAGAAGGGCTGGAAGATGCGCTCGCGCTCGTCCTCCGGAACGCCGGGGCCGCGGTCCGCCACGCGGAACACCAGGCGGCCGCCCTCGCGCGCGGCGGAGACGTCGACGGGCTCGCCCGCCCCGTACTTGTGGGCGTTCTCGATCAGGTTCACCAGCACCCGCAGCGACTGCACGAAGTCCAGCCGCCCCAGCAGCAGCGGCTCGCCCGGGTCCAGGCTCGCCCGCACCCCGCGCTCGCCGATGGAGCCCGAGACGCGCTGCAGCGCGGCGCCCAGCAGGTCCTCGGCCGCGACGATCTCGGCGGCGACCGGCATCTCCCCCGCGTTCAGCCGCGACAGGTCCAGCAGGTCGGCCACCATCCGGTTCAGCCGGTCCGCCTCCTCCTCGATGGTGACCGCGCGGTCGTCGCCGTGCTCCGCCAGGTCGTGCGCGAGCGCCTTGATGGTGGTGAGCGGGGTGCGCAGGTCGTGCGACACCGAGGCGATCAGCGCGTCCTTCAGCCGGTCCGCCTCGCCCAGCGCCTTCGCGCGCCCCGCCTCGGCCGAGAGCCGGCTGATCTCCTCGGCGCGGCGGCGCGCCCGCTCGGCCTCGCTGCGCGCGCGGAAGAGGAGGTGCGTGGCGACCCCCGCGACCGCCAGGAAGGTGAAGAGCACCAGCCAGTCGCGCGGGTCGTGCACCGCGAGGGTGCCGTACGGGGGGATGAAGACGGCGTTGAAGCAGAGGAAGGCGAGAACGGCGATGGCGAAGCCGCGGGTGCGGGTGCCCCGCGTGCTCGCCGCCAGCACCAGCAGCAGGTACCCCAGCGCCACGTGCGCCTTGTCCAGGCCGGCGCGGACGGCCGCCATGGCCGCGGTGAGCGCGGCGAGCGCCGCGAGCCAGGCGGCCCACCCCAGCGCGCCGCGCGCCCGGCCCGCGCCGCCGGCGGCCATCGCTTCAGCCCGGGGCGCGGAAGCGGTACCCCACCCCCGGCTCGGTGACGATCAGCGTGGGGCGCACCGGGTCGCGCTCGACCTTGCGGCGCAGGTTGGCCACGTGCACGCGCAGGTACGCCTGCGGGTCGCCGCCCCCCGCGCGCCCCCACACGGCCCGGAAGATCTGGTCGTGCGTGAGGGTGCGCCCCGCGTTGGAGACGAAGGCGCGCAGCAGGTCCCACTCGGTGGGGGTGAGGTGGATCTCGCTCCCGCCGCGCGAGAGCACGCGGCGGGCGAGGTCGATGCGCAGCCCGTCGACCTCCACCGCCCCCTCGCCCGCGGCGCGGGAGGCGCCGCCTGCCCGGCGGAGCTGCGCGCGCACGCGGGCCTGCAGCTCGGCGGTGCTGAAGGGCTTGGTGACGTAGTCGTCGGCGCCGGCGTCGAGGAGCGCCACCTTCTCGTGCTCCGAGTGGCGCGCGGAGAGCACCAGGATGGGCGCGGACGACCAGCGGCGCACCTCGGCGCAGACGCTGGCCCCCGCCACGTCCGGCAGCCCCAGGTCGAGCACGATCAGGTCGGGCTGCTCCGCCGCCGCCCGGTCGATCCCCTCGCGCCCACCCGCCGCCTCGATCACGCGCACCCCCTCGCCCTCCAGCGCGTTCCGCACCACCCGCCGGATCTGCGGCTCGTCGTCGATCACCAGGATCAGGGCGCCGTGCATGGGCTTCCGGGGGATCGGGGGGAGTGATGGCTTATCCTGAATCCAGCTGTCCAGCTGAACACTTGATGTTGACGCAACCCCACCCGACGACGTCATCCTGAGGCCGGCCACGCTGCACGCATCGTCCGCAGAATGATTTGCAGGCCGAAGGATCTATAACCGCGTCAGCACGTGGATCGGCGAGATGCACCAACTCTATCGCCGGATCTGGTATTACTCGCTGTGGCATCCCACGCAGCGAAGCTAGTGGCGGTCCATCCCGGAGGCCAGCGACAACCCGTCCGTCTCAGCCGTGACGAAGGAAGCGCCCTCACTCCCCTCGGGGACCATCTCGCGGACTGCGTTCCTCACCGGACGAACGCCTGACACTCGACAACCCCGCTGGCGGGCAAGAAAAGCGAGACGTAAAATGCGTACAGATGGCACTTCAAAGAAAATGTACAGAAATGATCAATCCCGCCCGCGATCCCGAGGCTCGCCACAGTCGGGTGTCCCCCGTCCCGCCCATGCCGCTCCTTCGTGACCCTAACCTCGTCTTCGAGGAGGTCAAGGAGGGCGAGTGCGCGTTTTCGCTTTGGCGTATTCTCACCGATCTCGGGATGTGGATCGCCGCCGGCGGCCACAGCCCGCTCTTCCGAGGAGAGAGGCCCCGCCTGCACGTTCCCGAGCCGATCGCCCCGGCAATGGAAACGCTCCGGGCCGTCTGGGAACCACCTCTCGTTTCTGACGGCGATCGGCTCGCGGCGGCATGCTCGGCAGTTTGGCAATGGGCTGAAGCCCAGGGGCTGGGTGAGGCAGCGCTCCAATTCGGGGATCTCGCGGCACGGCTGGATCGCGGTTCCGCCGCTCGGGCGTCAACGGCGGGGCGGCTCTGTCGCCGTCAGAGCGAACGGGTACGCGGCACGATGTGGTTTCGACGCGCCTCGCGTCTCGCCCGGCTGCATCGTTCCGAGATCGACTTCGCGGTAGCGCATCTCGGCTGGGGGAACCTCGAGGCCGACCTTGGCCGTTTGGGGGAAGCGGAGGCCCACGCGGTGAAGGCTTTCAGGGCAGCCCTGCGGGTCGGACGCCGCAGCCTGGCGGCATCCGCATACCACGACCTGCTCGCGATCAAGATCCACACGGAGCGCTTCGATCAAGCCTGGGCGTACGCGCGTGACGCCGTTGCCTTCTACCGCGTCGACCATCCGCGCTTCCCGGCGCTCGCGCACGACGTCGCGTACCTGTGGAGCCGGCAAGGATACTATTCGAGTGCGATTCCACTCTACGAGCGCGTCCTGGACTCGATCCACCTGGCCACCGAGCGGGCAATCGTATTGGCCAATCTCGCACGGGCGGCGGGCATCTGCCGCGATCGGCTGAGGTACGAGCGCGCGTACCGCGCTCTGGAGGTCATCCGCGGCCAGGGGGTCCACCTGCCGGCGAGCGCGTTCTACCACGCCGCCGAGGGGTGCCGCGCGTTCGAGGAGTGGGACCGCGCATGGCTGTACTGCAACCTGGCGATGGAGAGCGCGCGCGTCCGGAACAACGCGCTGGTACTCGCGCGAGCGAATCAGCTGTCCGCTGAATTGATCGAACGTTTACCCGGGGGCTACGATCTCATTCCCGAGCAGGGCGGCGAAATCGACGAAATCCGTGAAATTCTCGAACGAAAGTTGAAGAGACTGCCCCTGGATGAGCGCCCCGCCGCCATTCCCCCCGAGAAGTATCCGATCGAGAGGTGACCGTCAGTACCCTGAGCCCAGGGTGCCGTTGTCCCCGACAGGCACGGCGTAGCCGCTTCCCAGTGTTCCTCCGGACACGGCGGCATCCGCCGTCGTGCTTCCTGCGTCCGTAGTGTCAGCGGGCGATGTCCGATAACCGCTGCCGAGGGTGCCCCCGTCACGACGGACAGCAGTTCCATCGGGAGTTGCGCGTTGTGGAGCAGTCACATCGCCCGCGCATGCGGCACAGGCAACTACAGCCAGGAAGAGCACGCTTTTAGGATTGGCCATGATTCCTCCAGAGGAGAGCGATCGGACTCGTACGCCACTTCCAAAGCTATCCCGCACTGAATGTGACAGCAACTGTGGTATTCGCCTCTCTCCGCTTCCAAGGCGCCAGCAAACAGGGTATGGCCGGCGATGGCAATACCACGGAGGCTGTCCGCGTTCTCACTTTTCGGCCTAAAACAATTGACGCGGGGGCATGCTCGTATTCACCATCCACCTCGGGGGTTGCCCGGCGGCCAGTCTACGAGCGATGGAGAACGATGACGGGCACGAGTGGAGAAGACGATCTCGAACGCATCCGCGAGGCGCTCCGGCGGGAGATCGGGCGCACGACGCTGCGCGCGATGGCGCTGCGGGTCGGGATGTCGCCGACGGGGCTGCAGGAGTTCGTGGCGGGGGGAACGAGGCCGTACGGGAAGACGCGCGAGAGGGTGCGTGCCTGGTTCTACCGCGAGGCGGGGTTCAGCAGCGTCGCCGCCGCCGACGCCGCGGTGCTCCTGCGGCGGCTGGTGGGGACGCTCCCCCACCCGGACCGCGGCGTCCGGCGCCTCCTCGACTGCGTGGAGACCGCATACCGCGAGGCAGGGATGTTCTCGCCCGAATGGGTGAGCCGGGTGCGGCAGATGATGTCGCGCGGCGAGGTGGAAGGACGCGCGACGTGAACGACGGCGAGTCGCGCCTTGCCCGCCTCACCCGGAGGCCCGCGCGACCCCCTACTTGAACTTCCCGTCGGGCCAGCCGCGGTAGACCATGCAGCTCTTGCGCGCCCCCTCGTCGGTAGACCCCGCCTCGCAGCGCGCCCTGTCGGCCTCGTACTTCTCCCGCCGCGGGTCGGGCGGCGCCTTCCCGCACGCCCCCAGGACCATCGCCCCGCCGAGCACGAGCGCGGCGGCGAGGACGAGCGGGAGCCGGGGCGTGTGCCGCGCCGCCGGGGCGGCGTCGGGAGACGCCGCTCCGGGCCGCGGGGCACGACACGCACCACACGCGGCCGCGGCGTACGGCACCACCACCCGACACTCGCGGCAGGGTACGTAGGGCATGGGCCTACGCGCGGGCCATGAAGACCATCACGAACTCGCCGTCGTCGGTCACGAACAGCTCGTGGCAGAGCACCCCGTCCAGGTCGCCGGCGGCCTCGCCCATGCGCGCCTCCAGCCCGCTCAGGTCGTCCAGGCTGTCGACCTTCCCCACCGAGCGGGCGGTGAGCCGCACGCCGTACCCCGGCTCGTCGTCGCGGTAGCCGAGGGTGAGCACCAGCTTGCGCGCGCTCTCCAGGAACTCGACGCCGATGCTCTTGGCCGCGACCCCGCGCTCCTGCACGAACCGCTCGACCTCGGGGGCGAGCGCGGCCATGCCGCCGTCGGCGCCCGCGCTCCCCGTGAACACCTTGAACCGGTGATGCACCTGCGCCGCCACGTCGGCCATCGGTCACCTCGCGCTCGGAGATGGGGAATGATGATGCCGCCGCGAAGCTAGCCGTCGCGCGAGTCCGCGACAAGAACGCCGCGCCCCCTGCTCCGCGCCTCTACGTCTCCGCGTGAGACGTGCAGTTGCCATTTGCCGTCTCATACCGTTTCGGCTGATTAACTGTGCATTCGAAACACCAGCACAGAAAGGGTCTCACCAGCTGCTGCCTGAATGCACAGTTGATCCGTGGAAACGGTATCAGAGCTCGATCTGCGCGCCGAGCTCCACCACCCGGTTGGGCGGGAGCGCGAAGAACGAGGTGGCCGTGCGCGCGTTGCGGCTCATCACCGAGAAGAGGTGCTCGCGCCAGATCGCCATCCCCGGCCGCCTGGAGGGGATCAGCGTCTCGCGCCCCAGGAAGTAGCTCACCCGCATCGGCGCCAGGTCCAGCCCCGGCACCGAGACCGTGGCCAGCGCGGCGGGGATGTCGGGGTCCTCGGTGAAGCCGTAGCGCACCCCCACGCGGTAGAAGCCGTGCCCCTTCTCCTCCACCTCCACCCGCTCCTCCTCCGCCACCACGGGGATCTCCAGCACCTCCACCGTGAGCAGCACCACCCGCTCGTGCAGCACCTTGTTGTGCATCAGGTTGTGCAGCAGCGCCGGCGGGGTGCCCTGCGCGTTGCCGTACATGAACACCGCCGTCCCCGGCACCCGCGTGGGCCCGGTCCGGTCGATGTCGGCCAGGAAGAGCTCCAGCGGAAGGGTGGAGGTGCGCATTCGCTCGGAGAGGATCTGCCGCCCCTTCTTCCAGGTGGTCATCAGCGTGAAGATCACCGCCGCCACCGCCAGCGGGAACCAGCCGCCGTGCGGGATCTTCTCCAGGTTGGCCCCCCAGAAGGCCAGGTCCACCACCAGGAAGGCCGCCGCCAGCGCCCCCGCCCGCCACCAGGGCCACTGCCAGCGCATCCGCGCCACCGCGGTGAAGAGGAGGGTGGTGAACACCATGTCGGTGGTGACCGCCACCCCGTAGGCGTTCGCCAGCCGCGTCGACTCGGCGAAGCCGATCACCAGGCCGATGCAGGCGAACATCAGCAGCCAGTTCACCCCGGGAATGTAGATCTGCCCGATCTCGCGCGCCGAGGTGTGCTCGATGTCGAGCCGCGGGAGGTAGCCGAGCTGCACCGCCTGCCGGGTGAGCGAGAAGGCCCCCGAGATCACCGCCTGCGAGGCGATCACCGTGGCCACCGTGGCCAGCCCCACCAGCGGGTAGGTGGCCCACTTCGGCGCCAGCAGGAAGAAGGGGTGCTCGGCCCCGCCCCGGTCGTTGATGATCAGCGCCCCCTGCCCGAAGTAGTTCAGCAGCAGCGAGGGGAGCACCACCGTGAACCACGCCAGCCGGATGGGCCCCTTCCCGAAGTGCCCCATGTCGGCGTAGAGCGCCTCGCCCCCGGTCACCGCCAGGAACACCGACCCCAGCACCAGGAACCCCGCCATCCCGTTGCGCGCGAAGAACGCCACCGCGTGGTGGGGGCTGAGCGCCGCCAGCACCCCGGGGAAGCGGACGATCTCCGCCACCCCCAGCGTGGCGATGCTGAGGAACCAGAGGAGGGTGACGGGGCCGAACACGCGCCCGATCCCCGCCGTGCCGCGGCTCTGGATGGAGAAGAGCCCCACCAGGATGGCCACGGTGATGGGGATCACGTAGGGCGAGAAGAAGGGGGTGGCCACCTCCAGCCCCTCCACCGCGCTCAGCACCGAGATGGCCGGGGTGATCATGCTGTCGCCGTAGAGCAGCGAGGCGCCGAAGAGCCCCAGCAGCACCAGGATCCCCGCCGACCCGGTGGTGGCGCGGCGCGGCACCACCAGCGCGGTGAGGGCGATCATCCCTCCCTCGCCCCGGTTGTCGGCGCGCATCACGAACACCAGGTACTTGATGGAGATGACGACAATCAGCGCCCAGGTGATGAGCGAGAGGATCCCCAGCACGTTGGCGGGGGTGCGCGCGATCCCGCCCTCGGCGCGGAAGGCCTCGCGCATGGCGTAGAGCGGGCTGGTGCCCACGTCGCCGTACACCACGCCGAGCGCGGTGAGCGCCAGCACGTACAGATAGCGCCCCCTCGGCGCTCCCGCGGGGTGGGTCATGCGTGCTCCCGAAGGTGGGTCCGGGGTCAGAGCTGGATCTGCGCGCCGAGCTCCACCACCCGGTTCGGCGGGAGCCCGAAGAACGAGGTGGCCGTGCGCGCATTGCGCGACATGACCGAGAACAGCTGCTCGCGCCAGAAGGCGATCCCCGTGTGCCTGGTGGGGATCAGCGTCTCGCGCCCCAGGAAGTAGCTGGTGCGCGCCGGCCTCAGCTCCAGCCCGGGGAAGCGCACCGTCGCGAGCGCCTCGGGAACGTTGGGCTCCTCCATGAAGCCGTAGCTCAGCACGATGCGGAAGAACCCCGCCCCCAACTCCGACACCTCCACCCGCTCCTCGGGGCTGGTGTGCGGCACCTCCTGGGTCTCCACGCTCAGGAACACCACCGTCTCGTGCAGCACCTGGTAGTGCTTGATGGAGTGCAGCAGCGCCGGCGGGGTGCCCTGGCGGCTCCCGTACATGAACACCGCGGTGCCGGGCACCCGGTGCGGCGGGGTGCGGCGCACCTCGTCGAGGAACATCTCGATCGGCAGGGTGCGCCCCTGCAGGTTCTCGGCGAGCACCCGGCGCCCCGTCTTCCAGGTGCTCATCAGCGTGAACACCACCGCGCCGATCACCAGCGGGAACCAGCCCCCGTGCGGGATCTTGACGATGTTCGCCGCCCAGAAGGAGAGGTCGATGACCAGGAAGAGCGCCGAGAAGGCGAGCGTGGCCAGGAGCGGCCACTTCCAGCGCTCGCGCTCCACCACGCCCATCAGCAGGGTGGTGATCACCATGGTGGTGGTCACCGCCACCCCGTACGCCGCCGCCACGTTGCTCGAGGTCTGGAACCCCAGCACCAGGCCGATGCACGAGATCATCAGCACCCAGTTCACCCCGGGAATGTAGATCTGCCCCCGCTCGCGCGACGAGGTGTGGGAGATCTCCATCCGCGGCATGTACCCCAGCTGCACCGCCTGCATGGTGAGCGAGAAGGCCCCGGTGATCAGCGCCTGCGAGGCGATCACCGCCGCCAGCGTGGCGATCACCACCACCGGGTAGAGCACCAGCGGCGGCACCATGCGGAAGAAGGGGTTCGCCACCGCGCCGGGATCGCGGATCAGCAGCGCCCCCTGGCCGAAGTAGTTCAGCAGCAGCGCCGGGAGCACCACCGCGTACCAGGCGGTGCGGATCGGCCGGCGCCCGAAGTGCCCCATGTCGGCGTAGAGCGCCTCGCCGCCGGTGACCACCAGGAAGACGGAGCCCAGCACCAGGAAGCCGCTCTTCCCGTTGCGCAGGAAGAAGTCGAGGCCGTGCAGCGGGCTCACCGCCGCCAGCACCCGCGGCTCGCGCACGATCTGCAGCACCCCCAGCACCGCGATGGTCACGAACCAGAGGAGGGTGACGGGGCCGAAGATCTTCCCCACCGTGGCGGTGCCGTTGCGCTGCACCGCGAAGAGGCCGATCAGCACCGCGATGGTGATGGGGACGATGTAGGGCTGGAAGAGCGGGGTGGCCACCTCGAGCCCCTCCACCGCGCCCAGCACCGAGATCACCGGGGTGATCATCCCGTCGCCGTAGAGGAGCGCGGTGCCGAAGAGGCCGAGCATCACCAGCACCCAGCGCGAGTTGCGGCGCATGGCGCCGACGGGCGTGACCAGCGAGGTGAGCGCCAGGATCCCCCCCTCGCCGCGGTTGTCGGCGCGCAGCACGAACACCGCGTACTTCACCGAGATCACCAGCACCAGGGCCCAGAAGATCAGCGACAGCACCCCCAGCACGTTGCGGGGGTCGACGCCGATGCCGTGGGCGTGGTGGAACGACTCGCGCATGGCGTAGAGCACGCTCGTGCCGATGTCGCCGTACACCACGCCGAGCGCGGAGAGCGAGAGGAGCGCCAGGTAGCGTCCCTGGGGCTGGCCATCCGCTGTATGGGGGTCCGTCACGGTCGCCGGAGCGGGTTCAAAACTCGTCGCGCCGCGGGTCCGTCCGGACCCGCGGCGGCTGTGGACACTCGCATGTTGCAACCGCGGTGCCGCGAGCGGGGCGACAAGCTCGCGCCCCGCCTCCAGCCCGTCAACTCGCGAACGGCAGGAAGAAAAAGAAATCTCTCACAGGGGGCACGGGGGCCACGGAGGAATTGCGTCAGCGTTTCCTCCGTGGCCCCCGTGACCCCCGTGAGAGCATGACCCGGCCGCGGCCGCGAAAGACGCTCCGAAGCGCGGCGGCTCAGTCGAACGAGCCGGCGCCGTCGTCGGCGGTGGCGGCCAGGCCGCGGATGCCGAGCACGTCCTTCACCTTCGCCTCGATCTCCGCCGCCAGGTCGGGGTTCTCCTGCAGGAAGGCCTTGGCGTTCTCGCGCCCCTGCCCCAGCCGCACGTCGCCGTAGCTGAACCAGGCGCCGGACTTGTTGATCACGTCGTTCTCGACCGCCATGTCCACCACGATCCCGTAGTGGTCGATGCCGACGTTGAACATGATGTCGAACTCGGCCTGCTTGAAGGGCGCCGCGACCTTGTTCTTGACGATCTTGGCGCGCGTCTTGTTCCCCACCAGCAGCTCCTTGTCCTTGATGCTGCCGATGCGCCGGATGTCGATGCGCAGGCTCGCGTAGAACTTGAGCGCGCGCCCGCCCGTGGTGGTCTCGGGGGAGCCGAACATCACCCCGATCTTCTCGCGGATCTGGTTGGTGAAGATCACCGTGGTCTGCGAGCGGTTGATGGCGCCGGTGAGCTTGCGCAGCGCCTGGCTCATCAGCCGCGCCTGCAGCCCCACGTGGCTGTCGCCCATCTCCCCCTCGATCTCGGCGCGGGGAACCAGCGCCGCCACCGAGTCGATCACCACCACGTCGAGCGCGCTCGAGCGCACCAGCACCTCGGTGATCTCCAGCGCCTGCTCGCCGGTGTCGGGCTGCGACACCAGCAGCGAGTCCACGTCCACCCCCAGCTTGCGCGCGTACTCGATGTCGAGCGCGTGCTCGGCGTCGATGAAGGCGGCGATCCCCCCCGCCCGCTGCGCGTTCGCGATCACGTGCAGGCAGAGCGTGGTCTTGCCGGAGCTCTCGGGGCCGAAGATCTCGGTGATCCGCCCGCGCGGCACCCCGCCGATGCCGATGGCGGCGTCGAGGTTGATGGCCCCGGTGGGGATCACGCTGACCGGCACCATGGGCCCGTTCGTGCCCATGCGCATGATGGACCCCTTCCCGTACGCCTTCTCGATCTGCCCGATGGCCACGTTCAGTGCCTTCTTGCGGTCTTCGCCGGTGTCGACCTTGGTGCTGATCATCGCTGGCTGAGCTCTCTTTGGAGGGAAGGGCCGCTGTGGGCGTTCAGTACCCCAGGGGAGAGGGGCGGTTCCCGAACAACTCCCGAAAGTTTACATCCCCGCGCGGCGCCGCACAAGGGTTTCGTGCGGGGGCCGGAAACTTTGCGCGGGCTCAGGCGGAGAGCCCGGCGGCCGCCTCGCGGAAGGCGGCCACGGCGCGCGCGATCCCCGCGTCGTCCACGTCCAGGTGGGTCACCGCGCGCAGCCGCCGCGGGCCGAACTGCGTCATCCACACCCCTCGCTCCCGCATCCCGGCGAGGAGGGTCTCCGGCCGCAGCGCCTCATCTTCCAGGTCGAGCATGACGATGTTGGTCTGCGGCTTCGGCACCACCACCCCGGCGACGGCGGCGCACCCGCGGGCCAGCACGTCGGCGCGGCGGTGGTCCTCATCCAGCCGCTCCAGGTTGTGGTGGAGCGCGTAGAGCCCGGCCGCCGCCAGGATCCCCACCTGGCGCATCCCCCCGCCCAGCCGGCGCCGGATCCGCCACGCCCGCTCCATCGCCTCGCCCGCACCGGCCAGGATGGCGCCCACCGGCGCGCCCAGCCCCTTGGAGAGCGCCACCATCACCGTGTCGGCGTGCGCCGCGTAGGCCGCCATGGGGAGCCCGCTGGCGGCGGCGGCGTTGGGGAGGCGCGCCCCGTCCAGGTGCACGCGCACGCCCCGCTCGCGCGCCACGGCCTCCACCGCCTGCAGCTGCACCAGCCGCAGCACCCGCCCGCCGGCCTGGTTGTGGGTGTTCTCCACGCACACCACCGAGGCGCGCGGCAGGTAGGGCGAGGGGGGCCGGATCGCCTCGGCCACGTCGTCGCCGCGCAGCAGGCCGTCGCGGGTGGGGACGGCGCGGAACTGCACCCCGCCGAACTGGGCGGCCGCGCACTCCTCCCAGTTCAGCATGTGCCCGGTGGCGTCGATCACCGCCTCCGTCCCCGGCTCGGCCAGGGTGAGCAGGGCGGCGGTGTTCGCCATCACCCCGCTGGGGAAGAAGAGGGCGCGCTCCTTCCCCAGGAACTCGGCGGCGTAGCGCTCCAGCTCGGCCGCCGTGGGGTCGTCGCCGAGCACCGCGTCGCCCACCTCGGCCTCGGCGATGGCGCGGCGCATCTCCGGCGACGGCCGGGTGACGGTGTCGGAGCGCAGGTCTACGACTTCGGACATGGGGCTCTCAGGCGCAGGGGAACGCGACAAGATCCCCCCGCGCCCCCGCCGTCGCAATCCCCCTTCCCCTGCACGTGAAGGCATAAAACATCTTTACGGTCCACGATGCAAGGTTTTCGTATTCCTTGTCCATTTGTGGTGAAAAGTGAGGGCGATTACACGAAGGCGCCGCGGGCCGTTCCGATTCTCCGGCTTCGACGGAAGGGCTCACACGGAGTCAGCGGAGTCGTTCTCCGTTGACTCCGTTGACTCCGTGTGAGGCATTCCGTGTAGAGAACGTGACGCCGAGCGAAACCCTGCAACCCTGGGATCAGACGGAGCAGTAGTAGAGGCGAGCCGGGAGGATGTTGAGCGGCTCGAAGGCCTCGCGGATCTCCTGGAACTCGCGGCGCAGGAAGCGCAGCACCTCGCGCGAGAACTGGTAGACCAGGAAGCGCCCGCCCGGCCGCAGCGCCTCGCGGGTGGAGCGGACGATCGCCTCGCCGACCCCGGGGGGCATGGTGCTGAAGGGGATGCCGGAGATCACGCAGTCGGCCTGCCCCAGCCCCAGCTCGCCCAGCACCCGGCCCACGTCGGCGGCGGAGCCATGCACCACGGTGAGCCGCGGGTCGGGGATCGCCTCGCGCAGGAAGCCGACGAAGTCGTCGTTGGTCTCGAACACCACCATGCGCGCGTCGGGGCGCATCCGCTTCAGCACCTCGGCGGTGATGTTCCCCACCCCGGGGCCGTACTCCACCAGCACCTTCGCGCGGTTCCAGTCGACCTGGCGCATCAGGTCGTGCACCAGGAAACGCGAGCTGGGGATGATGGAGCCGAGCATGCGCGGGTGCTTGAAGAAGTTGCGCGCGAAGAGGATCACCTGCCTGCGCCGCGTTGCCCTGGTCATCGCCATCCGCGTCTCTCTTCTCGTCTGCTGCGTGGTCAAAGGGTCCGGCCGGTTGCCGGCGCAGGCGCATGATGCGGGCCGCCGTCCCCCGTTCCGGAACCGGCGGCCGCGGCGGTGGACCGTGTGGGGCGCTCCATCCCGTTCCGCATGGCCGAAGGGCGGCAGTCTACGTTGCCGCCGCCCCCCTGTCCAGCATGGCGGCCCGGGGCGGCGCGCGGCCGCGCCGGGAATGCGCCACCGCGTGCAGTTGCCGCGTACGAGAGAGCCCTCCCCCGCGCGCCGCGGGAGAGGGCTCCGACCGCCGCGCCGGGGCGGGCGTCAGTGCTCGAAGCGGGTCCAGAGCATCACCGCGCCGCACTGGTCGCCGGCGTGGTTGCGGATGAACTCCACGGGGATGGAGGACGCGCCGTAGACCTCGATCCCCTCCAGGTCCTCGGGGCGCACCAGGTCGTCCACGCTGGTGGCGGTGCCGAACATGGCCACGTCCATCCCGTCGAGGTACACCTGCGGCTCGCACCCGCCCCGCCCGCGCAGCGCGAAGCCGCCCTTGCGCGTCTGCCGGAACGCCAGCCCCGGGACGCGGCGCAGCAGGTCGGAGGTGCGCGAGGCGCGCGCCTGGTCGATGATGTCGCGGGTCACGAAGTACCCCTGGCGCCGCCGCGCGGAGCGCTCGTAGAAGCCCACCAGCCGCGCGGGCGGAAGGCGGGAGCGGCTGCTGGCCCGCACCGGGTCGAGCGCCACCGCCTCCGAGAGCATGCGGAAGGTCATCGACACCGAGTCCTGCGGCGAATCGATGCGGACGTCCTGGGAGAGGAGCGACTCGTACCCCAGCCGCGACGCCGCGACCTGGTAGATGCCGGCGCCGGGGACGGGGAGCACGAAGGAGCCGTCGTCCAGGGTGCGGGCCTGGGCGCGGACCGTGGAGCCGGCGCGCAGTTCCACGGTGGCGGAGCCGACGGGGCGGTCGGTGCCGCGCTCCAGCACGCGCCCGTGCACGGCCTGGGCGGCGGAGGGGACGGCCGATGCCGCGAGGAGCGCGGCGACGAGCAGCGGGCGCATGGCGGGACCTCCCGCGCGGGGGAGTTAGGGGTCCGGCCGGGTGGGGAGACCGGGCGGCGGCGCGGCGGCGGAGCAGCCGCCGCGAGTGTAACGATCCGGGAGGGAACTTTCTAGCATAGGGCGCGCCAGCGGCGGCGCACGCCCTCAATCGTCGTGACGGCGGGGCGGCCGCGCAAGGGGTTCGCGCGACGCGGCCCTCCCGGTGGAGCGCCGCGGCACGCAGATTGGGGGGCGGTGGAGCGCGGCGGAACACCCTCGAAAGAGAATCGATGCGGCGATGGACAGCGGCGGGATGAGCGGCGCCCCGGGGAAGGAGCGCGCGGGCAGCGGGGAGGGCGGCCTGGCCGCGCTGCGCCGTCACCTGGGCACGCTCCCCAACCAGCTCACCGCGTCGCGGCTGGCGCTGGTCCCCGTGCTCTGGGGTCTCGCGCTCCTCGGCGAGCCGGTATGGCTGGGGATCGGGGTGATGGCCGCCTCGATCACCGACATGCTCGACGGCTACCTCTCGCGCCGCTGGAACCAGACCAGCGAGTTCGGCGCGCGCCTCGACTCCATCGCCGACCACCTGCTGGCGGTGTCGACCACGCTCTGGCTGGTGCTGCTGCGGCCCTTCTTCTTCCGCGAGCAGCGGTGGCCGCTGATCCTCTGGGGGGCGTTCGCGCTGCTGGTGCTGCTGGTGAGCTGGCTGAAGTTCCGCCGCTTCGTGAACCTGCACCTGTACACCTCGAAGGTGGCGGTCATCCTCGCCTTCCTCTTCGGCGTCCCGCTGCTGATCCTCGGACGATACAACCGGGTGCACTTCTGGATCACCCTCGTCGTCTGCACCCTCGCCGCGGTCGAGTCGCTCATCGTGATCCTCACCCGCGACCGGGTGGACGAGAATATCGGCTCCATCCTCATCCAACGAAAAAGATGAGGTTCTTCGTCGATTTAGTTGCAACCTGCCCGCCCGGAGCTCGTCGACGAGTGGCTGCAGGCTCGGAATGCGCTGAGTATCGAAATTTTTTTGCAGGACACCCTCTTCCGTCGCTCACCCCGCCTTCTGCGCCTGAAGGCTTCGTCAACTGCGTCATCAGGGGGGGAATCGAGCCCTCCCAGTCCTGCGTGCGTCTCTCCAGCCTGCGTGGGTACAGCGAATGATCGTCATCCAGTCATCGATGCGGAGGATGTGCACGGCCACCGGGCTCGCCTCATCATCCCCCTGATCGATCCGTTGAGACAGCTGAGCCTTCCGCGATTGCAGAAGGAGCGAGGGGACTCTCCCAAAAAAAAATTCGATACTCAACGCGAGCGCCACCTGCAGCCACTCGTCGACGGCATCGGTGCGAGCGAACGGGAGACCTTCTGCAACTAAATCTCTCTGCGTCTCCGCGTGAGGCAATCTTTTTCAGGGCGGGGTATAGCGATAGGTTGTAAAGACACACAGACCTGGAGTCGAGATGATGCGTTCTTTCCTCGCCGCCGCGCTGGTCACGGCCGCGGCCGCGTGCGGCGGCTCGTCGGGCGATACCGCGCCGAAGGCCGCGGCACCCGCCGCGCCCGCGGCAGCGGCACCGACGCCCGCGGCGGACGCGCCGCAGCTGGTGGTGTACAAGGACCCGAACTGCGGCTGCTGCCGCAAGTGGGTCGAGCACATGCAGGCGAACGGCTTCCGCGTGGAGGCGCACGACACCTCCGGGGTCGACGGCATCAAGGACCAGGCGGGCGTTCCCATGGCCGCGCGCTCCTGCCACACCGGGATGGTCGGCGGCTACGCCATCGAGGGCCACGTCCCCGCCGAGGCGGTGCGCCGGCTCCTGCGCGAGCACCCCGCCGACGTCGCCGGCCTCGCGGTGCCGGGAATGGTCACCGGGTCGCCGGGGATGGAGGGCCCGAATCCCCAGCACTACGACGTGATCGCCTTCACCAGGGACGGGCGCACCTCGGTCTACGAGACGCACTGACGCTCCCTTCACCAGCCGGGTCGATGGAAGACGGCGCGCCGGGGATGAAGCTGCTCTACTTCCGCGCCGACTGGTGCGGCGTCTGCCACGAGAAGTCGCCCGTGGTGGACGCGCTCGCGGCCGCGGCGGCGCTCCCGCTGGAGCGGATCGACTGGGAGACGGAGGAGGGGCAGGCCAAGGCCATCGGGCTGCGCGTGAAGACCGTCCCCACCCTGGCGCTGGTCGACGGCGAGCGCGTGCGCTTCCGGCTGGTGGGGTCGATGATCACGCCGGAGACGGCGGCGCACCTGATCGGGATGTACCGCCCCGCGAAGGAGGGAGGAGCCGATGCCGATGGATGACCTGCGGTCGAAGCTCTCCGCCGCGCACCAGGAGGCGCTGCGGGTGGGCGACAGCCCCCTGCGCGCCGACGCCCTGGCCGACCGGCTCCCGGCGCTCGCCCGCGACCTCGCCGCCTCCGGCGCCACGGACGAGACGCAGGCGCGGGTCCGCGCCGAGCTGGACGCCGCCGAGCGCGTCCTCCGCCGCGACGACGACGGCCGCGAAGCCGCCCGCCATCTGCAGAACGCGCTGCGCCTGGTGGAGGACCGCCCCCGCCGCCCGTCGCCCTTCCTGGACGACGACTGAACCGGACGGTCGGTTTTTTGCACGCCATCTGCCACGTCTACACGATGCAGATGGAGCCGACTGCATGACGCGTTCGTTCACCGACTCGGCCGGCGTCGAGTGGCTGGTGTGGCACGTCACCCCCGGGCAGCACACGCGCCGCGCCGGGAGAGGCCTGACGACGCTGCCGGAAGAGCTCGCCGACGGGTGGCTCTGCTTCGAGAGCAGCGCCGGGAAGCGTCGCTTCTACCCGGTGCCGCCGGAGTGGGAGACCCTCGGCGACGACAAGCTGGAGATCCTCTGCCGGGCGGCGGTGGCCGTCGGCGCGTCGCTGACGTCGGCGGGATAAGATCTCACGCGGAGACGCAGGGGCGCGGAGAGAGAACCGCCATCTCTCTCCGTGCCTCTGCGTCTCTGCGTGAAGTCCAATCTTTTACGGATCGGGGATGACGGAGCCAGGGCCCCTGGTGGCGCCGCCGCGGCTGCGCGGGACGGTGAGCGAGCTCTCGCGCTGGGCGGCACGGCCGAACCTGGCCGCGGGGCTGCGCGCGGCGGTGGCCACGGTGGCGCCGCTGCTCGCCGCGCACGCGCTGGGGATCGGGCAGGGGTCGTGGGCGGGGCTCGCGGGCTTCGTCACCGCCATCGCCGACAAGGGCGGCGCCTACCGCACCCGCACGGAGACGATGGGCGGCCTGGCGCTCGCCACGGCACTGGGCGGGGTGCTCGGCGCGGTGGCCAGCGTGCACCCCGGCGTCGCCATCCCCGCCATCCTGGCCTGGGCGACGGCGGGAGCCATGCTGCGCGCCTTCGGCGCCGGCGCGGGGTCGATCGGGACCTCGATGACCATCGTCTTCATCGTCTCCCTCTCCGCCCCGGCGCAGGGGACGGCGGCGGTGCTGGAGCGCGGCGCCCTGCTGCTGGCGGGGAGCCTGGTGGCGATGGCGCTCTCGCTCTTCCTCTGGCCGATCCGCGCCTACCGCCCGGCGCGGCACGCGGTGGCCGAGTGCTGGCGCGCGCTCGCCGTCTACGCCGACGCGGTGGCGGCGGCCGAGCCGCGCGACTTCGGCCGCTTCCGCGCGGCGCTGGAGGAGGCGCGCGCCACCCTGGCCGCCACCCGCCGTGGCCGCGCCGGCGAGACCGGCCGCGGCGAGCGCCTGCTGATGCTGGCCGAGGCGGCCGACCGCACCTTCTCCGCCGCCACCGCGCTGGGCGGCGCGCTCGACGCGGCCGGCGAACCCCCGGATGCGCCGGCTCGCGGAGCCGCGGCGGCGGCCGCCACCCTCGCCCGCGAGGTCGCCGACGCGGTGGAGCGCGAGCGCCAGCCGGCCCCGCCGCCGCCCTTCCCCGCCCCTGGATCGACGGACGACGCCGACGCGTGGCTCGACCCGCTCGCCGGGAACCTTCGGCGCGAGGCGGTGCTCGGGTGGAGCGCCGCGGCGGGGGTGGAGAGCGGAAAACGCGTCCACCTCCCCGATGCGCCGCCCCCCGCGCGGGAGACGTCGCCGCTGGACGTGCTGCGCGGCAACCTCAACTTCCGCTCCGTCACCTTCCGGCACGCGCTGCGGGTGGGCGTGACCGCCGCGGCCGCCACCGCGCTGGCGCACCTGCTCGGCGTGCAGCGCGGCTACTGGATCACGCTCACCGCGCTCATCGTGCTGCAGCCCTCGGCCGGGGCGACCTGGGTGAAGGGGGTGCAGCGCATCGGCGGCACCGTGGCCGGCGGGATCGCGGCCGCGGCGATCCTGGCGCTGGTGCACGATCCGCGGGCGATGCTGGCGGTGGTCTTCGTGCTCGCGGCGGCGGCGGTGTCGGTGCTGCAGGTGAACTACGGGGTGTACTCGGCGCTGCTCACCCCCACCTTCATCCTCCTGGCCGAGACCGCCGCGGCGGACCGCCACCTCCCGGGGATCCGCGTGGTGAACACGCTGCTGGGCGGCGCGCTGGCGCTGGCGGCGGCGCGGCTGCTCTGGCCCGCGCCCGAGCGGCTGGCCTTCCGCGGGCGCCTGGGCGAGGCGCTGCGGGCCTGCGGCGCGTACCTGCGCACCGCCGCGCGCGCGCACGCCGGCGCCGCCCGCCGCGCCGACGCGGACGCCGCGCGCCGGCAGACGGGGCTCGCGGTGCTCAACGCGGAGGAGTCGCTGCAGCTGGTGCTCTGGGAGGGGCGGCGCGACGACGAGGCCGAGGCGGGGATGGCGGCGCTGGCCTACCTCCGCCGCCTGGGCGAGGGGGCGAACGCGCTCGCCTACGCGCCCCCGGCCGACGCGGCCTCCGCCCCCGCCGTGCTCGCCTTCGGCGACGCGGCCGAGGCGGTGTTCGAGGGGCTGGCGGATGGAGAGCCGCGCGCGCCGCTCCATCCCCCGGACGCGCCCAGCGCCACCGAGGCCGCCCGCCTGCGCGCCATCGCCGAAGACGTCGCCGCGCTCCGCAGGATCCTCGAGCGGGAAGACTGAGCAGGAATCTCACGCAGATACGCGGAGACGCAGGGAGGGCGCCGTGCCTCCTCTGCGTTTCCGCGTCTCTGTATGAGGCCTTCTGTTCTTCTATCAGGGGTCCGGCATCTCCAGGATCATCGGCTTGGCCGGGATGATGGGGAGGTAGCCGAGCGGCGCGAGCAGGTGCGACGGGAGCCGGTTCTGCTGCGCGGGCGTCAGCACCGCCCGCGCCGCGTCGAGCGACGATTCCGCCAGGGAGCGAGCCTTCGCGGTGAGCTCGACCACCGGCACGGAGGCAGCGGGGCGCGCGCTCGTGTCCGCCGCGCTCACCAGAGGCGCCAGGAGCGCGATCAGCGCGTCGATCTCCACCTGCGTGGAGTCGGCCTGCCGGCGCAGCGTCTCGCGCTGCCCCGCCGAGAGCGCGAGCCCCACCGAGTCCGCCGCCCCGATGAGCTGCGCGGGGTAGTTCGGGATCCGCGCCGCGAGGGCCGCGGCGATCTCACCGGGCGAGCGCCGGTAGCCGCGGGCCGCACGCATGCTTTCGGTGATCCACTGCCGCGCGGGGTCGGCCCCCACCCGCACCCGTGCCTGCAGGGTCAGCGTGAACGGGGCGGCGAGCGTCCCGATCCCCCGCCCGAAGCGCGGATTCACCTCGTACCGGAAGGCGTGCGCGGCCGGATCGAACCCCCGCACGTACAGGAGCGTGGGATCGGGGAAGTGCGGCTGGCCCCACCCGCGCAGGCCGCCCGCGCCGTGCAGCAGGTAGTCCGCCGCCCCCGCCAGGTTCGTCGCGAGCAGGGTGAGGCGCACCCGCTTCGAGCGCTCGTTGGGCGTCAGGGTGGCCTGTGCGTCGAGCCTCGCCTCCCACGGGCCGGTGCAGCTGTTCCGCCGCGCCACTCGTCCCTGCTGCCGCCGCAGGCACTCCTTCGCGCCCGCGGGAGCCTCGTCGAGCAGCCGCGCCATCCCCGCCGCCACCCGGGGGTCGGCGGCGGATCCGAAGACGTACGCGCGGTCGTTCGCCGCGCCGTCGCCGTTCACGTCGCCGTCCACCCAGGGCGTGTAGGGAAGGCCGGAGAGCACGCGTCCGATCAACCCGACCGAGATCCCCCGCCCCAGGCCCCCGGAGAAGTGCGTGGAGATGGCGTGGCGCCGCGCGAAGTCGGAGGTCCCGCGCTCCACCGCCCAGGGATCGCCCGCGGTCCCCCCGCTGGAGCCGCCCGGCGCCGCCCCCGCCGCGGCCTCGTCCCATGCCCGGGTCCAGGTGTACCACACCCCCAGCATCCTGGAGCGTGGCCAGGCGCGCGAGAGCGACAGGGTGAGCTGCGCGGCGCCGGAACGGCCGTCGGCGGTGACCTCGCGCACCGTGGCATACGCCGGGTCCAGCCGCGAGGCGGCGGGGGCCACGGCGCCGCTGGCGGCGTCGACGGCCGCGACGGGCACGTACACCGGGCGCATCCCCTCGGCCGCGAGCCCGAAGCGCGGCACCCGCGCCAGGTTGCGGTCGAAGGCCAGCGGCACGCCCCCGCCGCGCGCGGCGCTCGCCTGCACGTTCACGAACCAGCGCTCGCCGGGGTTCCAGCCCAGCTCCAGCGAGCCGCGCCACACATGGGGCGGCGCATAGCCGGGCGCGAACGCCGTCACCGCGGGAGCCCGCTGGGCGAAGGTGGCGGCGCCGTCGGCGCAGCGCTCGGGAACGGCGTCGGGATCGCGGGCGTAGGCGTCCCAGTCCGGCGCGGGCGCGGCGGGACCCACGCACACCAGGCGCGACGCCTCGCTTCCATCCTCCGCCACCGCGGACACGAGCGAGGAGAGCGGCACGCGGCCCACGAAGCGGCCCACGCCGCCCAGGAGCGAAGCCGTCTTCCCCAGCTCCCAGGTGAAGCCGAAGCGGGGGCTCAGCGACGCGTACGCCGGCACGCGCCCCGGCCGGTATCCCAGCACCGGTTCCGCTCCCCTTGCCTCCGCCGCCTCCGGGTAGCTCCCCGCGTCCGCGCGGACGCCGTATCCCAGGCTCAGGGCGCGGCCGGCCTGCGCGCGGTGGCCGACGTACGCGCCCAGGTAGCGTGCCGCGGCCTCGCGCTCGCGGCTGGAGAGGGTGCGGGTGAAGGCGGAGGGAGTCCCGGCCTCCAGGTCGTCCAGGCTGTTGAAGACGAAGGTGCCCATGGCGTCGGCGGTCCCCGCGAGCGAGCTCCGCTCCAGGGCATACACGGCGCCGAACCGCAGCTGCTGGCTGCCGCCCGCGAGCGGGAACTGCACGTCGTCGGAGATCTCGACCAGCGACCGGTGCCGCGTGGACGAGAGATAGGGATCACCGCCGAACTCCAGCGTGGCGTCGCCGTCTTCGGCGCTCGCCACCCGCACCCGGCCGGCGGGGCCCTCGAGGTAGGGGCGCGTGCGCCAGCTCCCCGTGGTGGCGTAGGCACGCAGCTCCTGCTGCGCGTCGCCGGCCCAGCGGGCGGTCCACGCCAGCAGCGCGCCGCCGTCCGTGCCGCTGCGCCGCCCGCCCGTGCCCGCCCACCCCAGCGGCGAGCCGGCGCCGTCCGCGCGCGAGCCGCGCCCGTCCAGCCGGGCGACGAACGCGTGCGTCTCCGAAGGCTTCCAGTCCAGCCGCAGCAGCGCGGACGCGGCCTCGGAGTTGGCGCCCGACGGCGGGCTCCCCACCGGCGCCCCCACGCGGCCCAGCACGTCGGCGAACCGGCGCACGGAATCGCCGCTCAAGCCCAGGCGGCGGAGCGTGGCCGGATCGGCGTCGGCGACCGTGGCGAACGGGGCCGAGCGGCGCGAGGCCTGGAAGGCGCCGAAGGCGAAGAGGCGGTCGCGCCGGAGCGCACCGCCGTAGCCGCCGCCCACCTGCGCCCACTGGCTCTCCCACCCCGCCGCCGAGGAGGCGCGCGAGCCCCACGACAGCGGCGAGGTGCGCAAGCGGGCGCTGAACGCGCCACCGGCGAGGTTGCTCCCGCCCATCGTCGCCACCGCGAGCTGTCCGCCGGTGAACTGGCCGCGCGACACGTCGTAGCCGCTGGTGACCATCCCCACGGCGCGCACCGCCTCGGCGGGGAGGCTGGCCGCGGACGACGAGGCGCCGTCCACCACCGTGCGGTTCTGCGCCGGGTCCATCCCCCCGACCGACACCGCCTCGGCCCCTTCGCCTCCCACGGGCACGGCGCCGCGGACGTTCTCCGCGAACGCCCCCAGGTCGCCGGGCTGCAGCGGATAGCGCTCCGACCCGTCGCCGTGCGCGGCGTTCGACCTTCCGCCGGGGCCGGTCCGCGAGCGGGGGACCGCCGTGCGCGTCGAGACCGCCTCGATCCCGGCGAGCTGCGCCGGGCGCGCGGCCAGGCGCACGTCGCGCACGACGGGCCCGCCGTCGCCGCGGTCGACCACGGCGGTGGCGGGCGCATAGCCCAGGCGCTCCACCCAGAGGCTGAAGCGCGTGCCGGAGGCGGGGAAGGCGACCCGGTAGCGCCCGTCGGCCCCGGTGCGCGCGGCACGGAAGTCGGTGCCGTCGAGGGTGGAGAGCCGCACCAGCGCCGAGGCCACGGGCTCGCCCGACGGTCCCGTCACCTGCCCCGAGATCCCGGCCGGCGCCTGCGCGCGCGCGGAAGCCGCGATGCACAGGAGCATCGCGGCCGCGCACAGGCTTCCGAGGCGTAGCCGGGCTTGCATCAGCTGGTCATCCCCTCGACCTCGACCACTGCACCGGATCACGGGGGACAGGCAACGATGGTGACCGTGATCCGGTTTCCGTTGCACGACACCGAAAAGGATGCGCCGGGGCAGACTTCGTTGGCCCGTGCCGCGCCCTCGTACCACTGCAGCTCGTTGCACGCCTCAAATCCGGCGATGGCCGGCGGCGCCGCGAGCAAGTCCCTGCGGGCAAGAACGGTGGCGCACGAGACCACCACGATGATACCACGGCTCATTATCGTCATTTTCGTAGAACGGACGTAACAGCGGGCCCCCGGCGGAGCGCAGGCGCTCGACCCGACGCCGGCGTGCGCCAGGAGGGGAAAGCTACGTGGCGAGACCTTCACCCTCCTTACTACGTCGCATCGTCATTCAGCTTGCCGCGCTCGCGAGGGATTCCGCCGACGGGCATCGCTTCCCTTCTCGCACGGCTGCACGTCACCTCCCTCAAGACCCTCTGGTCAGGGCCGCGTTCTGTCCTGGCTGACCGGATTGCATGGATGGCGGGACCTCCATCGTCAGCTCCTTCTCCTCCGTCCCACGGCGGATACGCACCACCCAGCGCTCCTCGCCCCCCTGCAGACGGAAGGGCCGGGCCTTTCGCGCGTCCCGGCCATTCACCAGGAGGAGCACGTCGCCGATCCGGAACCCTCCCTGCGCCGCGACGGAGCCGCTGTCCACCCGGGTCACGATCGGATAGTCGGCCAGCCCCCAGTGGCCGTCAGACTGCATCTCGAGGGTGCCTCCGTAGTACAGCATCCCGGTCGGCGTGGGCATCGACGCGAAGCTGGTGGCGCCGGCCGGCATGGATGCCGCGCCGGTACCCTGGCCGCGTACCTTCCCGGAGACGAGGGAGAAAGCGCTGACGAGGAGGGCGGCCGCGGCCCACCTGCGGAACGTCGTATTTGATCTCATCGACATCTCTCGTTCAGGAGAGCCCCGGCGGTGGACCGGGTGGCCAGGAAGCTGAAGCGTGCGCCGCAGCCGTTTCTTCATGTCCATCACGCTTCGAACGAAACCCGCAGCCCGGTCCGCCATACACATGGTATGGCGGGATCGGGATTGGCACAAGGCCAACGTCGGCCCACGTACGGGAGGCCGTGGTGCCGCCCGGCAGCGGACGACACCGCCGGGCAGCACCCGGATCCCAATGACTTTCCCAGCGAAAGCCGCGGTTCGCGCCCCGGCAGACGCCGCACACCCAGGCTCCTCAGCTCCTGACGCAATTGGAACGCGCCCAGGCGAAGAATTCCGGTGAAGCAGGGATCGGGAGGCCGCAGCAGGAACCGCGCCGCCATGGGAGTACGCGCGGCGCGGATCAGCCGTTCCCCGGAGGGCAGGCGACGATGGTGACGATGACCTGGTTACCACGGCATTCGACCATGAACGAAGCGCCTTGGCACACCGAGTTCGCGGCGTCCTGAGCCGCTGCCCACTGCTCGTCGGTGCAGGCGAACGAGTCGGCACGAGCCGGCGGCGCGAGGAACGCGGCGCCCACGAAGGTGACGGCGGCGGCGGCGAGGCTGATGATGCGTCGGCTCATTCCCTCCTCCTTGCATGATGTGAACGATGAACCCGGTTCAAAAACCCCGCATGATACTGTCGGAATGAGAGCGAAGGCAAGGACTTCGTGTTCGACGCGCGCGGGTGCGGCAAACGCTCCGCTCCCCAGGGAAATCGCCGCGCCAACACGGCTCGCGTGCGACTGGCCGCGGCGATGGTCAGACGAACCGCACCCGGGCGAAGTGGCGCTTGCCGCGCTGGAGCACGACCTCGCCGATGGCGGGGACGCGCGCGGAGCGGTCGGCCACCTTCTCGCCGCCGACGGAGACGGCGCCCTGCTGGAGCTGGCGCTGCGCGTCCGCGCCCGAGGCGACCAGGCCCGCGCGCACCAGCAGCTTGGTCACCAGCACCTGGCCGTCCTGCACGCCGAGCTCGGGGTCGCCCGCCGCGAGCTCGACCACCGGCATGTCGTCGGGGATCTCGTGGCGCTTGAAGAGGGCGTCGAACGCCTCCTCGGCCTGTTGCGCCGCGTCGGCGCCGTGGAACTGGGCCACCACCAGGCGGCCCAGGCGGCGCTTGGCGCGGTACGGCTCGCGCTTCGCCTCCTCCACCGCCTGCTCCAGCTCGGCATCCGGCAGGCCGCCGGCGAGGCGGTACCACTCCTCCAGCAGGTCGTCGGGGATGGACAGGGTGCGGCCGAACTGCTGGTCGGGCGCGTCGCTGATGCCCACGTAGTTGTCGAGGCTCTTCGACATCTTGTGCACGCCGTCGGTGCCGCGCAGCAGCGGCATCAGCAGACACACCTGCGGCTCCTGCCCCCAGTGCGGCTGCAGCACCCGCGCGACCAGCAGGTTGAACTTCTGGTCGCTCCCGCCCAGCTCCACGTCGGCGTTCAGCACCACCGAGTCGTACGCCTGCACCAGCGGGTACATGAACTCCACGATGGAGATCGGCCGGTTCTCGCGGTAGCGCTTCTCGAAGTCGTCGCGCTCCAGCATCCGCGCCACCGTGTAGTGGCTGGTGATCTTCAGGATATCCTTGAGCGTGAGCGGCTTGAGCCACTTCGCGTTGTTCTCGATGCGCGTCTTCGCCGGGTCGAGCACCCTGAACATCTGCTCGGCGTAGGTGTGGCTGTTGGCCTCCACCTCCTCCTCGGTGAGCGGGGGGCGCATCTCGCTGCGGCCGGAGGGGTCGCCGATCATGGCGGTGTAGCCGCCCATCACGAACACCACGTCGTGCCCCAGCGCCTGGAAAGTGCGCAGCTTCCGGAGCGAGACGGCGTGGCCGATGTGCAGGTCGGGGCGCGTGGGGTCGAAGCCCTGCTTCACCACCAGCGGCTTGCCGCGCTTCAGCGAGCGCTCCAGCTTGCGCGCCAGCTCGTCCTCGGGAACGATCTCCAGCGTGTCGCGCCGGATCTCGTCCATCTGCTCGTTGACGGGGGGAAACGTCGCCCCCGGCTGCGTCGACATCGTAGTTACCGTGCTCGATCGTTACAGGAGCCCCTGACCGGCGCGGAGTGTAGCCGACGCGCGAGGAAGGGCGCAAGCTGCGGCGTGTGGGAGGGCGGATAAATCCGCGGCAACAACGGCCCAAAGTCCGCCTTCGCGGACTCGCTGGTCGAGACCGTGGCGCACGCGGCGAGGTTCGCTCGTCCGAGGTCGCGAGATCGATGGTGTTGCGCTGTGACGTCTCGGCCTGGAGTCCGCGAAGGCGGACTTCGGGCCGTTCGTAGCCTCGGGTTTCCAACCCGGGGGCGAAGCGGCGGACGCGCACTGCAGCCCTGTAAACGCCCACCTCGCCACCGTCGTCTCACACCGTCCACACCGACCGAGACGACCCCGCACCCCCAGGATCCACCATGCAGTCCCGCCCCTCCATCCTCCGGATCGTCCCGCTACTGGCGCTCGCCGCCGCGCTCCTCCCCGGCGCCGCCGCCGCGCAGGAGCGGCGCGACGAGATGCCGGTCACGCCGGTGCTGGCGGACTCCGTCGCCCGCGCCGCGGCGAACGCCGTCGCCACGAAGTACGTGTTCGTGCGCAAAGGCGAAGATGCCGCGAGCCTCGTCCTCCGCGGCGTCCGCGCGGGGCGCTACCGCTCGCTCGCGACGGCCTCCGCGCTCACCGACTCGCTCACGGCGGACCTGCGGCGCGCGACCGGCGACGCGCACCTGCAGGTGGTGTTCAGCGTCCGTGAGCGCAGCGCGCCGCCGGGCGGCGGCACCTCCGCGGCGGACGCGGCGCGCGACCGCGAGGCGGCGGCGTGGCGCAACTACGGCTTCCACCAGGTGGAGCGGCTGGACGGCAACGTCGGCTACCTGGAGCTGGGCCGCTTCGACGATCCCGCGCTCGCCGGGTCCACGCTGGCGACGGCGATGACCTTCCTCGCCGGCACCGACGCGCTCATCATCGACCTGCGCGGCAACGGCGGCGGGAACGCGGGGATGGTGGCGCTGGTCGCGTCGTACTTCTTCCCCGAGCAGACGCTGCTCACCACCCTGCACCACCGCGACCCCGCCGACGTGGCGCAGCTCTGGACCTCGCCGTACGTCGCCGGGCCGCGCTACCTGGGAAAGCCGGTGTACGTACTGGTGAGCGGCCGCACCTTCTCCGCCGCGGAGGCGCTCGCCTATCACCTGCAGACGCACCACCTGGCGACCGTGGTCGGGGAGAAGACGCGCGGCGGGGCGAACCCGGGCGGGTGGGAGATGATCGGCACGCACTTCGGCGTCTTCGTCCCCACCGCCTGGAACGAGGCCGCGGACACGCATGGCAACTGGGAGGGCGTCGGCATCACCCCCGACGTTCCCGCGGCGTTCGCGGAGGCGAAGAAGGTGGCGCACCGCGCGGCGCTCGCAGGGCTGATCGCGCGGCAGGCCGGGTCGGAGCGCGCGGAGCGCTGGCGCGAGGCGCTGGACCAGCTCCGCGCCGACGACGCCCGCGCCGCCGCGCGCGACTGACGGCGGTCCGGCGAAGCGGAGGGGATCGCGGATGCCGATCACGGGCGCGGAGCCGATGGAGGCGGTGGTGGCCCGCGCCCGCGCGGGCGACGAGCGCGCCTTCGCGGAGCTCGCGGCCGCCGTCCGCCCCCAGGTACAGCGCTGGGCCCTGGTGCGCACCGGCGACGCCGACGACGCGGAAGACGTGGCGCAGACCGTCGTCATCCGCCTCCACCGCCACCTGCACGCCTTCGAGGGGCGGTCGCGCTTCACCACCTGGCTCTACCGGCTGACGGCGAGCGCGGCGCTGGACTGGGTGAAGGGGCGCGGCCGGCGCGAGCGGGCGCACCTCGCCTCCGCCGCGGAGGACGCGACTTCGGCGGCGACGGACGACCGCATCGCGGCGCTGGAGAACGAGCGGACGGCGGCGCTGGTGCGCGGCTTCTTCGCGGAGCTCCCGGCGCGCCAGCGGGAGGTGTTCGACCTGGTGGACCTGCAGGGCTTCACCCCGGCGGAGGCGGGCGAGATGCTGGAGATCGAGGGAGTGACGGCGCGGGCGCACCTCTTCCGCGCCCGGCGGGCGATCCGCGAGCGCATCCTGGCCGCGCACCCCAACGCACGGGAGGACCGATGACGATGGAGTGCACCGCCGCCCGCGCCCTGCTGCTGGAGGCCGACCCCGCCGAGCTGCGCGGCGAGGTCGATTCGCCGCTCGCCGCCCACCTGCGCGCCTGCGCCGGCTGCCGCGCGGCCGCCGACGCGATCCTCGCCGGAGAGGCGGAGCTCGACGCGGCGCTGCGGATGCTCGCGAATCCATCGGCCGACCCGAAGGTGGTCCCGCTGCGCCCGCGGCGCGGCTGGGCGCGGCGGACCGCCCCCGCGGCGGCGATCGCGGCGCTGGCGGCGGCGGTCGCGGGGGTGATCCTCACGCGGCCGCACGCGGGCCCGACCCGCGGCGCGACGGCGGAGCAGATCGCCCAGCTGATGTTCCCCACCCCACCCGTCGCCCGCGTGGAAGGCGGGCGGAGCGTGGCCGTGCTGAAGACGAGCGACCCCGGCGTGACCGTCGTCTGGGTCTACTGACTACGGGAGATGACGATGACGAAGAGGACGATGGTGGCCGTGCTGGCGCTCGCGGCGCTGGCCCTCGGCGGCTGCGACAAGCGCCGCGGGATGACGGTGCGCACGTATCCGCTGCACCGGCTGACCTTCCAGGAGGCGTCGACGCTGCTCACACCCTACGTCGACGAGGGGGGGTACATCAGCGGGAAGGAGCGCTTCGTCACGGTGCGCGAGCGGCCCGCGCGGCTCGACAGCATCGCGGCGGTGCTGAAGCGTTACGACGCGCCGCACGTGGTGGCGCTGCGCTTCCAGGTGATCGAGGCGGGCGACTTCGCCGGGGGCGACAGCGCCATCGCCCGGGTGGAGGCGCCGCTGCGCGAGCTCTTCCGGTACCGGGGCTACCGCCTGGTGGGCGAGCTGACGGTGCGGGCGATGGAGGGAATGCCCTTCCGCCAGGAGCAGGAGGGGCTGCAGGTGGCGGGGAGCGTGGGCGAGGTTACCCCCGCCGGCCCCGACGCGCGCGTGACGGTGGAGGTGGCGGTGACCAGCCCGTCGGGCTCCGTCACCACCACGGTGAGCGGCGCGCCCGGCAAGACGATGATCATCGGCACGCAGAAGCGCACCGGCGGCGGCGCCATCATCGCCGCGGTGACGCCGGAGGTCGCGGGCCCGTAGATTCGGCTGACCGCATCCCACGCAGAGACGCAGAGGCGCAGAGAGGCGCGGCTCTCTTTGCATCTCTGCGCCTCTGTGTGAAAACCTGACGATTGCTTCGGATGGCACACCGCATCTTCACCTTCGACACCACGCACCACGCGCTCTGGGCCGAGGAGATCGCCCGGGAACGCGAGATCCCCGCGGAGGCGATCCCCGCGCCGGCGGCGGCGCACGCGCGCTGCAGCCTGGCGCTGGAAACCCTCCCCGGGGACGTCGCCCGCCTCTCCGCCGCGCTGGACGACGAGGGGGTGCCCTTCGCGCTCTACGCGTCGGCCGAGTAGCCGCGGGCCAGCGCGGGGGCGGTGGCGAAGAGCTCGTCCTCCTCCTCGTCGTCCACCCGCAGCGCGGCGCGGGGAATGCCCGCCGTCACCTCGCCCCAGCGCGTGAACAGCTCGCCCATCCAGTCGTAGATCGTCTTCATCCCCCGGCGCAGCCGCTCCATGTTCGCGGCGCGCTCGGGCGCCGGGAGCGTCAGCGCGTCGCGCAGCCGGAGCGCGCACCCCTCCGGGTCGTACGGGTTGATCAGGATCGACCCGTCGGCCATCTCCTCCGCCGCCCCCGCGAACTCGGAGAGCAGCAGCACCCCGCGCCCGTCCACCTGGCTGGCGACGAACTCCTTGGCCACCAGGTTCATCCCGTCCTGCAGCGACGACACGATGCAGACGTCGGCCAGCCGGTAGAGCATCGCCAGCCGCGCGGCGGGGAGCGACTGCTTCACCAGGTGGATGGGGCGCCAGGCGGGGGTGGCGAAGCGCTCGTTGATCTCCCGCACCTGCGCGTCCACCTTCTGCGCCAGCTCGTCGTAGGCCTCGATGTCGCTGCGGCTGGGGACGGCCACCTGGATGAAGGTGAAGCGCTCCCGGTACTCGGGATAGCGGTCCCAGAGGAACTCGAGCGCCTTGAACTTCTCCGGCAGCCCCTTGCTGTAGTCCAGCCGGTCCACCCCGATCCCGATCATCCCCCCCGGCGGGGCGTAGCGCGCCCGCAGCCGCTCCGCCTGCTCCTCGAACTCCGGCGCCACCGCGCCGGCGCGGAACTGCTCGACGTCGATGGAGATGGGGAAGTCGCCCACGTGGCAGGTGTGCCCCTCGAGCGTGGCGGTGCGGTTGGCGAAGTCGACCTCGGCGCCCGCCAGCCGCCGCGCGCAGCGCAGGAAGTTGTCGGCGAACTGGGGGAGGTGGAACCCCATCAGGTCGTTCGCCAGCAGCCCGCGCAGCAGGTACCCGCTGTGCGGTGACAGCCGGAAGATGTCGATCGGGGGGAAGGGGATGTGCCAGAAGTGCGCGAGCGTCGCGTCGGGGCGGCGGGTGCGCACGAAGAGCGGCGCGAGCGCCAGGTGGTAGTCCTGGAACCAGATCGCCGCGTCCTTGCCGCGCACCTCCTCGAGCACCGCCTCGGCGAAGCGGCGGTTCACCCGCCGGTAGCGCTCCCAGTAGCGCGAGCGGATGCGGGTGAGGTCGGGGCGGAGGTGGCAGAGCGGCCAGAGGAACTGGTTGCTGAAGCCGAGATAGTAGCGGTGGATGTCGTGGTGGGTGAGCCACACCCGCCGCAGCGTGTACGCCGGGCTCTCCGGGGGCACGCGCACCCGGCTCTCCGGATCGACCGCGGCGGCGTCGGCCTCGCCGCTCCCCCATGCCACCCACATCCCACCGAGCGCCTGCATCAGCGGGTCGAGCGCGGAGGTCAGCCCGCCGGCGGGGCGGCGCACGTCCATCTCCCCCACCTCGTCGCTCCAGCGGTGCTCGTACGGCTCGCGGTTCGAGACCACCACCAGCCGGCGGCCGTCGAAGTAGCGCGTGAACAGCGGGCCGAGCTCTTCCGGACGGATGGACATGGACGCGAGTGCATGGGTACACAAGGGGTGCGAAAGCGCGGACGGCTGTCCGACGCATTCTGCCAGGACGAAGCGTGGATCAACCCGGGCGGCGCTCCTCCGGCGCGGCGCCCTCTCCGGCTCGCTGGGGCTCGCCACCTCTCCCCGTCCCGGGAGAGGTAGTTTCCTCGGCGCCTGCGCGGACTAAACCGGCAGCGATGCGGCCGTCGCCGCACGACGGTGCGCAGGGTGGTTGGTGCCCAGCCCCTCTCCCGGTACGGGAGAGGGCTTGCGCTCTCAGGCGCAGGGAGAGGGCGCCGCGGCCGAGAAAGCGCGCGCGGGCCGCATCACGCTGCGCTACAGCGTGAACCTCCGGCGCGCCATCCGGCTGACGGGACGCTCCGGCTCCGCGTCCTCCGCGTAGCCGTCCTCCGCGTCGCCGTCGTAGGCGTCGTCCTCCACCTCGTCGTCCTCGTCCGGCGCGCGGGCGGCGGCGACGGCCTCGTCCACGCTGGAGTGGAGGGCGCGGGCGTAGACGCGGGTGCGGCGGCCGGCGGGGCGCACGCGGCGGACGGTGCGCGCGACGTAGCGGGCCCGCTCCGCCACGCCGTCGCCGGGGGCGAGGAGGAGCGCCAGGCCGGCGCCCAGCAGCGTGCCGAAGACCAGGCCGGTCAGCAGGTTCCTGCGCTTCGAAGAGTCGTCGTAGTACATGCCGCCCGTGGAAACGGATTGTGCAAGGAGAACCGCCCCCCATGACCCGGCAACGCCCGTGCCGCGCGCCTTTTCCGAGGGCGCGGGGGCGCGCCCGGGGGGGAGCGCGTCGGCTTGTGCCGGGGAACCGCGAGGGTATACATTAACGCCCGCTCCACCCAGCGCCACCGTCCCGTTTCTTGCAGGCCGGAAGCGGCGCGGACGAAACCGGAAGAAAGGCTCGCGGACAGATGACGGACTCCACCAAGACGGTCCTCCTCGTGGAGGACAACGAGGACAACCGGACCGTCTACCGGACGATCCTCGAGCATTTCGGCTACCAGGTGATCGAGGCGCGCAACGGCGAAGACGGGGTGAACATGGCGCGCGAGCAGCACCCCGACCTGATCCTGATGGACATCTCCATCCCGCTCATCGACGGGTGGGAGGCCACCCGCATCCTCAAGAGCGAGCCGGGGACCTCCGACATCCCCATCATCGCCCTCACCGCCCACGCGCTGGCCACCGACCGCGCCAAGGCCAACGAGGTCGGCTGCGACGGCTACCTGGCCAAGCCGTGCGAGCCGCGGCGCGTGGTGGCCGAGGTGGAGCGCTTCATCGGCGCGGGGCGGGAGGCGAAGGCTTGAGCGAGCCCGCCGGCGGAGCGGGGGAGCCCGTCCGCGTCCTGGTGGTCGACGACCTTCCCGACAACGTGGAGATCCTGCGCGCCCGCCTCGAGTCGCGCGGGTACGCCGTGGCCACCGCGGCCGACGGCGAAGAGGCGCTCGCCCTGGTGCACGCCGACCCGCCGCAGGTCATCCTCTGCGACGTGATGATGCCGGGGATCGACGGCTACGAGGTGGCGCGGCGCATCAAGCGCGACGAGAGCCTCCCCTTCATCCCCATCATCCTGGTCACGGCGCTCAGCGACACCGAGAACATCGTGCAGGGCCTCAACACCGGGGCCGACGACTACATCGCCAAGCCGTACCACTTCCAGGAGCTGGAGGCGCGGGTGCGCGCCATGCTCCGCATCAAGCGGCTGCAGGACGAGCTCGACCTGAAGAACCGCGAGCTCGAGGTGGCCAACAAGCGGCTGAAGAAGCTCTCCATCACCGACGGCCTCACCGAGCTCTTCAACCACCGCCACGTGCACGAGCTGCTGCACGAGGAGTTCGAGCGCTCGCGCCGCAGCGAGGAGCCGCTGGCGGTGGTGATGATCGACCTGGACCGCTTCAAGGCCGTGAACGACACCTACGGCCACCCCACCGGCGACGTGGTGCTCTACGAGACGGCGCGCATCCTCAAGGAAACGGCGCGCGAGATCGACATGGTGGGGCGCTACGGCGGCGAGGAGTTCATCGCCATCCTCCCCAACACCGACGAGGAGGAGGCGGCGCGCTTCGCCGAGCGCGTGCGCGCCGCGGTGGAGGCGCACCTCTACCGCGACGAGCAGAACGAGATCCACATGACCTGCTCGTCGGGGGTCGCCAGCTTCCCGGCCGAGGGGGTGGAGGCCCCCGAGGAGCTGCTGAAGAACGCCGACGAAGCCCTGTACCTCGCCAAGGAGAGCGGGCGCAACCGCGTGGTGCGCGCCTCGCAGATGCCCGCCGGCCAGACCTGACGCGTCCCCCGCCGCTCAGACCTGACGTGACCCCGCCCACCCCTCCGGAGCTCGCCGCCCGCGCGGCCGAGCTCCGGGAGACACTGGAACGAGCCAGCCACGAGTACTACGTGCTCGACGCCCCGACGCTGTCGGACGCCGAGTACGACCGGCTCTTCCACGAGCTCAAGCGCCTCGAGGAGGCGCACCCGGAGCTGCGCACCGCCGACTCGCCCACGCAGCGGGTGGGCGCCGAGCCCGCGTCGAAGCTGGAGAAGACCGAGCACCTGGCGCCCATGCTCTCGCTCGACAACGCCTTCGGCCCCGAGGAGCTGGAGGCGTGGGAGACGCGCAACGCCCGCATCGCCGACGAGGTGCGCACCGCCGGCTACGTGGTGGAGCCCAAGATCGACGGGCTGGCGATCGCCCTCACCTACCAGGACGGCGTCTTCGTCAGGGGCGCCACCCGCGGCAACGGCACCATCGGCGAAGACGTCACCCGGAACCTGCGCACCATCCGCCAGATCCCGCTGCGCCTGCGCGCCGGCGGCCCGCCGCCGCCGCCGCTGATGGAGGTGCGCGGCGAGGTGTACATGAGCCTCCCCGGCTTCGAGCGGATGAACCAGGGGCGCGCGGCCGAGGGGCTGGCCACCTTCGCCAACCCGCGCAACGCCGCCGCCGGCGCGCTCCGCCAGCTCGATCCCGCCATCACCGCCACCCGGCCGCTGCGCTTCTTCGCCTACGCGGTGGAGACCGGGCGCGGCAACGAGGGGCCGTTCGAGTCGCAGTGGGAGCTGCTGGAATCGCTCAAGGCGTGGGGCTTTCCCGTGAACCCGCTCGCCCGCCCCTGCGCGTCGCTGGCGGAGGTCCTCGGCTTCGTGACGGAGTTCGAGAAGGCGCGCGGCACGCTCGACTACGAGGTGGACGGCGCGGTGGTGAAGGTGAACCCCCTGGCGCTGCACACCGAGCTGGGCGTGGTGGGCGGCCGCGAGCCGCGCTGGGCCACGGCCTACAAGTACGCGCCGGCCCTGGTGGTCACCACGCTGCGGGCGATCCGCATCAACGTGGGCCGCACCGGCGCGCTGAACCCCTACGCCGAGCTGGAGCCGGTGGAGGTGGGCGGCGTGGTCGTGAAGCTGGCCACGCTGCACAACGAGGAAGACATCCGCCGGAAGGACCTGCGGGCCGGCGAGAAGGTCCTGGTCAAGCGTGCCGGCGAGGTCATCCCCCAGGTGGTGGGGCCTGTGCTGGAGGAGGGCCAGGCGCGGACCGCGGAGTTCCACATCCCCGACCACTGCCCCGCCTGCGGCACGCCGGTGGAGCGCCCCGAGGGCGAGGCGATGGTCTACTGCCCCAACTCGGCGTGCCCGGCGCGGATCTACTGGGGGATCGTGCACTTCGCCTCGCGCGGGGCCATGGACATCCGCGGCCTGGGCGAGCGCACGATCCTGCAGATGGTGCGCGCGCGGCCGGTGGACGACGCGGGCCAGCCGGTCGTGGCGGACGACGCGGCCCCGGTTGGCTACACGCCCCCGTGGGACGTGACGGAGGAGGAAGCTGCCTCGGCCGAGCGCCCGCCGGCGGACGAGACCGCGGGCGAGGGGCTGTCGGACGAGGCGGCGGCGGACGAGACGGCGGCGGACGGCGCGGAGGTCCGCGCGCGCAGAAAGCTGGTCGAAGACGTCGGCGACCTGTATCGTCTTACCCTCGACGACCTGCTGACGCTGGAGGGCTTCAAGGAGAAGTCCGCGCGCAACCTGCTCGACGGCATCGAAGCCTCCAAACAGCAGGGGCTGGCGCGCGTGCTCTTCGGCCTGGGCGTGCGCCACGTGGGCGAGATCGCGGCGCAGACGCTGGCGCGGCACTTCGGCAGCATGGACCGGCTGATGGACGCCTCGACCGAAGAGATCGAGGCCGTGCATACCATCGGGCACACCATGGCCGCCGCGCTGCACACCTGGTTCGCCGAGCCGCGCAACCGCGAGATCGTGGGCAAGCTGCGCGACGCGGGCGTGAAGATGACGGAGGAGCGCGCGGAGACCGCATCCGGCCCCTTCAACGGCCTCACGTTCGTCATCACGGGCACGCACCCCACCCTGTCGCGCCCGCAGATCGAGGATTTCATCCAGCGTCACGGCGGCCGCGTGACCGGCAGCGTCACCCGGAAGACGAACTTCCTGGTGGCGGGCGAGGACGCCGGCTCCAAGCTGGCGAAGGCCCGCGAGCTCGGCGTGAAGGAGATCAGCGAGGCGGAGCTCCTCGCCCTGGCCGAGGCCGGCGGTGACGACCCTGGCGGCGATGCCGGCGCCGCCGACGACGGACCCGAATCTCCACCCGACACCCCGCAACTGGGCCTGCTATGACCACCGCGACCGAGACCGAGACGCAAGCCAGGTTCGTGCAGGTGCCCGCCGGCCTGATCAGCTCCATGCGCCGCGCGCTGGCCAACGACCGGCAGCCGCTGGAAGCCGTGAACCTGCTCCGGCAGGTGGGCTACGAGGTGGGCGAGGCGGTGCACCAGTCGCTCTCCGGCCGCCTGGCCGCGAGCGGCGGCGACGCGCGCGAGCTGGACGCCGACGCCTTCTGGGAGGGGGTGAGCGGCTACTTCCAGGAGATGGGGTGGGGGCGGGTGGAGCACCGGCGGCTGCACCCCGGCGTAGGCGCGCTCGACCTGGTGGACTGGATCGAAGCGGGGAGCGACGGCGGCCCCGCCGGGTGCCACCTGTCGACCGGGTTCTTCACCGACCTGCTGGGCCGCGTGGCCGGCGACGGCGTGGTGGTGATGGAGGTCCCCGCCGAGGCCGGCCGCTCACGCCTCCTCTTCGGCAGCGGCGAGACGCTGGGCGCCGTCTACCAGTCCCTCGCCTCCGGCGCGACCCTCGACGAGGCGCTGGGCCGGCTGCAGAGCTGACCGCGTCAACCCCCGAGACGCGAGACGGCCCGCCATTACGGCGGGCCGTTTTCATTCGTCCAGGTTAAAGGTGACAGGAGAGTTCCGCACGACCAGGCTTACTCCTTTGCGCTTCCGCAGTTTGATCGTGAGCGTCTGGACCTCGGTGCTCGTGAGCGGACACCGTTGGGAGCTGATGATCCACGTCACATTCGGCTTCCGGATCTCGTGAAGCGAGTCGTGTGCATGCACCAGTTGCTCAACGGCATGCGGAACGTTCGACCCCTTTAATTCGACAAAAATCGACCGTTGACTCGCATCGACGTTGATGAGCCAATCGCACCGCAACCCATTTGTGATCGCGCAGCCATCCACTTCAATCTGGTCGATTTTATACCGTTTCGCGTTCTCGAACTCGACCCGGCTGCGGTTCTCCTCGACCACGAACCGTTTTTTCGAATGCCTCTCAGTACACTCGGCTGGAGGAGTGCTCAATCCGCATCTCCTCCGAACTCGATCGCCACCAGCTGCTCAAACTCACGGGCCAGTTCGCCCGATACCCTGTCGATCAGTGTCGCCTCAACAAGTTGCGTCTCCGGATCAATGATGGAACGAGCCCGACCGTTCTCCATCGAATACGCCGCTACCTTCTCCGGATCAATCAACACGTCGGGGCCAAGCAGACCTATCACCTCATCCCGCTTCTCAGCATTCTCGCGCGCGACTTTCCCGCCGTAGACAAGGTTGTTCAGAGCCGTGAGGATGTAGGGACTATGCGTTGTGATGATGTACTGACTCGACGAACCAGGTGACAGCAGATCGATGGCAACCGCGAATAGATGCACTATCTGTCGCTGGGCGGTAGGAAACAAGTGCGCTTCGGGCTCTTCGACAAATACGGTTCGTTGGCCCGAGAGAACGTTATTGCCGCCCACTGTTGCAAGGGCTAACAGCAGCGGAAGAAGTTCTTGTTGTCCGGACGAGGCGACGGTCATGCGTACCTGCCGTCCATCGGCCATTTGAATATAATCTTCGTCTCTCAAGGCGATGTACCTGCCACCAAGAAGAGCATCGATCCGCGGAGCCAACGGTGAAATGCCCCACTGAAACGCATCACGCCAGAAGTATCTGCGTATCTGCTCGTAAAACCGTCCGAACTCAACCAGAAACGGGTCTATCTCCGCAGAAGCAGATAGCAATGAGAAAATGCTGCTCCGGAAAGTTGCGAAGAAGCTTCGGCCCGCTGGGATAAAGTAGCACTCGTTAGTTAGCGTAGGACTTAAGTCCGTAGCGATCTGTTCGCGGATTGCTACATGTACTGTTTCAACAGCGAGAAGCCGGTCCAGAGCAGAGTCGGCATTCCAACTATCATGTTCGTGTTCGCGTGCAGCGTACCCAGCCTCGAGCAGATCGTTGAAATAGTTCGAGTAAGTGAGTTCCACCGCTGCGGACCCCGAGTTCTTCCTGCGTGCCGAGATCGTAAGTTTGCCGCACTTGTAGGTGATCTTGAACTTACCGCTACTCCAGCTTTCAGGGGGAAAGTAGCTGAGGAACAGGCGCCGGTTTCCCGCCTCCAGCTCAGCCTTGGAGCTTTCTTCTACAACGTGAAGCGGGAGACGGCGAACAATCTCTTTGAAGAAAAATGCAAGTTTAGCACTAACGCTCTTCCCCGACGCCTGTGGCCCAATCAGCACCGTAACAGGCTTGAGTTCAAGCTTGACGTCGGTCAGCCCGGCGAAGTTCCGAATGTGGAGCGTTTCGATGGTCATCAGCCGTGGGATGGATTGTAGTTGCAGAGGATGTAGCGGGGACCGCTCGCCCGCGCAAGGAAATCTATACGCATTCTCCAATCATACGAGAGCGCATCGCCTTCTTGGGCAGACGGGAGTTCCGCCGCCCGCAATCTCCGCGCGGTGGAACTCCGATGCGAAGACTGCTGTGGTCACCTCGCAAAAAATAACCAGCAATCTGAACGCGCGGGTCAGGATGGCGACAGTCTTGCGCGTTAAATTCTACACTTGTATTATGCGCATGTCGTTCCAACCATCCCCGCCACACCCGGGTCTCAGCATGAGCTACGCGCTCACGGAACTGCAGGTCGCCATCCTGAGGGTGCTCTGGGCACGCGGCGAGACCACCGTGCTCGACCTGCACGACGCGCTGCGCGCCGAGCGCCGCATCGCGCAGTCCACGGTGGCCACGCTCCTCTCGCGCATGGAGAAGAAGGGGCTCGTCTCGCACCGCGCGGAGGGCCGCCAGTACCTCTACCGCGCGCTGGTGGACGAGGGACAGGTGCGCCGATCGGTAGTGGCCGAGTTCACCGACCTGGCCGGCCGCCTCTTCGAGGGCGACGTCGCGACCATGGTGAGCCACCTGCTGACCGCACAGGACGTGGAGGGCCGCGACCTGGCCCGCATCCGCGAGATCGTGGAACGCCGCGAGGCCGAGCTGAAGGGAGATGACCGATGACCCCGATCGTGCAGGCGGTGGCCGCGTGGCTGCTGGCGTATGCCGTCCACAGCACGCTCCTCCTGGGCGCCGCGGCGCTCCTGGCGTGGCGGGTGCGCGACTACGCCTGGCGCGAGACGCTGTGGAAGTGCGCCCTGGTCGGCGCCGTGCTCACCGTCTCGGCGCAGACCCTGGCGAACATCCGCCCCGCCGTGGGCCGCTGGTTGGTCTCGATCACCCGCGACCCCGCACCGGCGACTCCCGCCGCGCCCGCGGAGGTCCCGATCCGCGGCGCGGCTCCGGCGGCGTCCGCGCCCGCATCCTCCGACGCACCCGCGCCCGCATCCACGGCCACGGCGCCCGTTGCGGCGAGCCCGGCCGTCACGCCGGCCGCGGCTTCGACTCCGCCGGCCTCCGCGCCCCTTTCCCTGCCTCCCACGGCCGGACGGACGGGCGCCGACTGGGGCGGGATCCTGCTGGTGGCATGGGCCGTGGCGGCGGCGGTGCTGCTCGCGCGGGTGGCGTGGCGGCAGGCGGCGCTGCACCGGCTGCTGGACGACCGGCGGCCGGTGGAGGATGACGCGCTCCTCGCGCTCCTCGACGAGCTGCGCCGCAAGGCCGGGATCGCCGGCGCCGTGCGCCTCACCCGCAGCGAGCGCTGCGCCACGCCGATGGCGCTGGGGACCGACGAGGTGTGCGTCCCCGGGCGCTTCGTGGCCGAGCTGGCGCCCGAGGAGCAGCGCGGCGCCCTGGCCCACGAGCTCGCGCACCTGGCCCGGCGCGACCCGCTCTGGCACCTGGCCGCCGGCCTGGCCGAGGCGCTCTTCTTCTTCCAGCCGCTGAACCGCGTGGCGCGCCTGCGCCTGCGCGAGTCCGCCGAGTACCTGGCCGACGACTGGGCGGTGCGGCAGACCGGCTCCCCGCTGGGCCTCGCGCGCTGCCTGGTGGAGGTGGCCCACTGGGTCTCGGCCGCGCCGCATCCCCTTCCCGAGGGCGCGCTGGCGATGGCGGAGGGCGGCCCCGCGTCGCTCGCCCGCCGGGTGGAGCGCCTGGTGGAGCGCGCCGACCTTCCGCCCCTCCCGCGCCTGGGCCTGCGGGCGGCGGCGGCCTTCGTGCTGCTCGCGGCCGTTGCCCTGGTGGCCCCCGCGGTGGGGCCGCTCGCCGCCGCGGCGGCGGAGGAGCCGCACGCAGCCGGCGAACCCACGGATGGAGCCCCCATGCAGGAGCCCGTCGTGATCCGCCATCCCGACGCCTCGCAGCCGCTGGCGAGCCGCTGGGAGTGGGCGACGGAGCAGGCGCGGCGCGGCGGGCGGCGCACCTACTGGGTCGGCTGGTCGATCGCCCCCGTCGCGCTGCGCGGGAACGGTACCATCGAGGACACGCACGGCATCAACACCGACGAGCTCGACGACCGTCCACTCCCCGACCTGGTGGGGGCGTCGTACACCGACGCGCTCCTCCTCTTCCGCGTGGGGCCGGACGGACGCCTGGAGCGCGTGAGCACGCGCGTGGGGAAGATCGGGATGGCGCTGGGCGCGCCGCTGTACTGGCTGGGCGCGGCGCGCACGGAGGAGAGCCTGGACTGGCTGGAGGCGCGCGAGCGGCGCGAGAGCGCGGTGGGCATCCGCGCGGGGCTGCTGAAGTCGATCGCCCTGCATCCCGCCTCCGCCCGCGTGGTCCCGCTCCTCCTCGGCCGACTGCGCGCCGGCGAAGACGAGCTGCGCGCCGCCGCCGCGGGCGGGCTCGGACGCCATCCCACCCCGGAAGCGCTGCGGGCGGTGGTGGCCGCGAGCGAGGACGACCGCTCGGAGCGGGTGCGCCGGGAGGCGGTGGAGGCGGTCGGCGACATGCGCACCCCCGAGGCGGGCGTGGCGCTGCGGCAGATCCTGCGCGGCTCGCGCCACGTGGAGGTGCGCCGCGAGGCCGCCGAGAGCCTGGGCGAGCAGGAGGGCCCCGGCATCGCCGCCGAGCTGGAGCAGGTGGCGCTCCGCGACCCCGCCGAGGACGTGCAGCGCGAGGCGACGGAGGCGCTGGGCGAGCAGCCCGCCGCGCGCGCCCTCCCCGTGCTGAACCGGCTCGCCCGCACGCACCCGAACGAGGGTGTGCGCCGCGAGGCCGTGGAGACGCTCGGCGACCTCCCCGCGCTGGCGGGCCTCCCGGCGCTCGACGAGATCGCCGCGCGCGACGCCGACCCCGAGGCGCAGCGCGAGGCGGTGGAGACGATCGCCGGCTATCCCCCCGAGGTCAGCCGCCCGCGCCTGCTGCGCTTCGCCACCGGCTCCTCCAGCGCCGTGGTGCGCCGCCAGGCGGTCGAGGAGTTGGGGAGCAGCAAGAGCCCCGAGGCACTGCGCGACCTGGAGTCCATCGCAATGCGCGACCCCGATCCCGACGTGCAGCGCGAGGCGGTGGAGTCGATGGGCGAGCAGCCCGCCGACCGCGCGGTGCCCGTGCTGGTGCGGATGGCTTGGCACCACCCCACCCTCGACGCGCGCCGCGAAGCCGCCGAGACGCTGGGCGAGGCGAAGACCGAGGCGGCGCTGGCCGCGCTCGACTCCATCGTCACCGGGCACCCGGACGAAGACGTGCAGCGCGAGGCGGTGGAGACGATGGGTGAGTTCCCCGCGCGCCTCACCCGCGCGCGCCTGGAGCGGATCCGCGCCTCGCACCCGCGCGAAAGCGTACGCCGCGAAGCCGGCGAGACGCTATCGGACCTCGCGTCGCACTAGGGCAAAAGACTGGCATCACGCAGGAAACGCAGAGACACGGAGAGGCTTGGCGGCCCTCTCCGTGTCTCTGCGTCTCTGCGTGATCCTACGCTGCGGCCCCGGCCACGAGGTCGTCGATGGGCGCGATGTCGGCCAGCGCGCGGAGGCCGAACTTCGGGTCGGCGTTCAGCAGGTGCACGAAGCGATAGAGCGGCGTCTCGGCGACACGCTTCCCCTTCAGCAGCTTCGACACGTAGCCGGGGGAAAGACCCAGGAGCCTCTCCAGGTCCGTCTGCGTGATTCCCAGCGCCGAAAGCGCGAGGCCGAGCTCGTGCTGCACACACTCGGCACGCAGGCGCCGGTACGCAGGCTCCAGCACCGCGTCGAGGGCCCTGCTCGTTTCCTCGTCCAGCAGCGATTCCCCGCATGCGTCGCACGTAGGGACGAAAACGTCGCCCTCGACGGGAATCTCGCGCTCGTCCCGGTACGGGAGCACCGAGCCGCGCAGGTTCCGCGGCCGGATCGTGCCTTCGCCGCAGAAGTAGCAGGGCACAGCGGCCACATCGGCTTCGTTCATGGCTTTCTCAACCCTCGTTGCGTACAGGTCACGATCCCCGCGGGCGTAGGAATGTCCCACTGGGGCAGGTGGCACGACACGATCAGCAGACGCGCGGGGTTCCCGGTGATGAACAGCTTCACGTACCACGAGATTCCCTCGCGCACGACGCCGTATTCGTCCGCCGCGGTTCCATCGGCCATGGTGGTGCGGCGGAAGAAGTTCTCCGCCGCGAGGCCGCCGACGACCTCTTTCGCGAACGCGACCGCCCGGCTGTAGTCGCACCCGAAATGGACCGCGATCATCTCCGCGGCCGTGCTGCGAGCCACAACCACCCGCCGCGGATCCTCCAGGCACGCACGTACATCACTCAGCTGATGATGCGGTCCCGCAGCTCTCACCATGGGACTCAGTCCTAATCTAAGTGTGAAGAAGGATTGCCGCAAGGGTTCGCCAACTTCACACTTCTGCTGTCCGGTATGCGAGTTTTGCGACGAGGAAAATGCCCGCTCCCGGCGGGCCTGTTTCGTTCGGGTAGATGCCGATGGCGCTGCGGTTGCGTAGTTTCCCGCCATTGATGTCCGCGAAGGCGGACTGCATGCCGTTGTAGCGGCGAGCGGCGAGTTCACTCGCCGCGTCCACGACAAGCCCGAGGATCTCCGGGATCCGCGGTGAGAAGCCGAATGCCCCGCACGATGGCCCTGGACTATGGCGAGCGCCGCATCGGCGTGGCGGTGAGCGATCCGACGCGCACCATCGGGTCGCCGCTGACCACGCTGCACCGCCGCGCCGGGAAGCGCCCGCCGTGGCCCGAGATCGCGAAGCTGGTGGAGGAGCACGAGGTAGACGAGGCGGTGGTCGGTCTCCCGCTCGACCTCTCCGGCGAGGAGACCGAGTGGACCGCCGAGGTCCGCGGCTTCGGCGACGACCTGGCGCGGCGCACGGGGTTGCCGGTGCACTGGGTCGACGAGCGGCTCACCTCGGTGGCGGCGGAGCGGGCGGTGCGCGGGATGGGGCTGAAGCGCGGCGAGCGTGAGCAGAAGGAACGCATCGACGCCGCGGCGGCCGCGCTCATCCTCGACGCGTACCTCCGCCAGCGCGCGCGGGAGACGCAGGGCTGATGCGAACCCTTCTCGCAAGCACCGAAATGTCCTCGCGTACCATCGCACGTTCGCGCTTTCGCACGCTCGCGCTGGCCGTTCTGCTCGCGTCCGCCACCACCGCCTGCGCGACGGACGGCGGCGGCGACCCGCACGGGCCGCCGCTGCGCGTGAAGGTGCCGTCCGGCGCGAACCTGACCATCGTCTCCGATTCGCTGGCGGCGCGCGGCATCGTCAGCTCGGCCCCGAAGTTCAGGCGCTTCGCCAACTCGAAGGACGCGGGCACGAAGCTGAAGCCCGGGATCTACGAGTTCCGCGCGGGCGAGTCGTGGCGCGTGATCGTGGACAAGCTCGTCCGCGGCGACGTGGTGAAGGCCAGGATCGTGGTGCCGGAAGGATGGACGAGCCACCAGATCGCCGCCCGCGTCGCCGCCGCGCTGGGGGGCAATGCGGACTCCGTCTACGCGCAGCTCACCGACACCGCCGCCGCGCGCAAGCTCGGCGTCCCGGGGCCGACGCTGGAGGGCTACCTCTATCCCGCCACCTACGTCTTCCCGCTCGGCACGCCGCGGGAAAAGGCGATCGGCGAGATGGTGCGGCGCTACCAGGCCGCGTGGACGCCGGCGATGCGCGCGCAGCTCCCGGCGAGCGGGATGAGCGAGCGCGAGGTGGTGACGCTCGCCTCCATCGTGGAGCGCGAGGCCAAGGACTGGCGCGAGCGCCCGACCATCGCCGCCGTCTACCGCAACCGCATGAAGAAGGGGATGCGGCTCCAGGCGGATCCCACGGTGCAGTACGCGCTCGGCCAGCAGCGCGCGCGGCTCCTCTACCGCGACATCGCCTCGGTGGCGCAGAACCCGTACAACACCTACACGCACGCGGGGCTGCCGCCCGGCCCCATCGCCTCCCCCAGCCAGGGCGCCATCCAGGCCGCGCTGCAGCCCGCCAACGTCGACGTCCTCTACTTCGTCGCGCGCCCCAACGGCACGCACGTGTTCACGCGCACGCTCGCCGAGCACAACGCCGCCAAGCGCGCCGCCCGCGCCGAGACGCGGGCGGCAGCCGCCCCGCCTCCGCCCGCCCGGCGGTGAGCGCGCTGGCGGACCGGCTGCGCCTGGTCGTCGTCACCGACCCCAGCTGCGGCGAGGGCCGCGAGATCGTGGAGGTGGTGCGCGCGGCGCTGCGCGGCGGGGTACCGAGTATCCAGCTGCGCGGCAAGGACCAGCCGGCGCGCGAGCAGGTGGCGCTCGCCCGCGCGCTGCTGGCGGAGACACGCGCGGCCGGCGCGCTGCTCTTCGTGAACGACCGCCTCGACGTCGCCCTCGCCGCCGGCGCCGACGGCGTGCACCTGGGGCAGGACGACCTGCCGGTGGAGGCGGCGCGGCGCATCGTCCCCGCCGCCTTCCTGGTCGGCATCAGCGCGGAGACGGCGGAGCTGGCGCGCGCGGCCGAGCGCGGCGGCGCGGACTACGTGGGTACCGGCCCCGTCTACGCTACCGGCAGCAAGGCCGACGCGGGCGACGCCGTCGGCTGCGGGCGCATCGCCGAGGTGGCGGCCGTCGTGCGCATCCCCGTCGTCGCCATCGGCGGGATCGACGCGGCGAACGCGGGCGACGTCGCCGCCGCCGGCGCCGCGGGGGTGGCGGTGATCAGCGCCGTGATGCGCGCCACCGACCCCGAGCGCGCGACCCGCGACCTCCTCCGCGCCGTAGACGGGATGCTCCTGGGCTGATCGGGCCTCGGCGCGCTTTCCAGAGGGTCGAGTCGCTCGGCGATACCGGGATCGCGGAAATGCTTGCGCGACACCAGGGGGCCATTATCATAGGCAGTGGGTGAATCATTCGTGGAGGCGATTCTATGGCGTTGGGCAATTCGTCACCGGGCACATCGTTCTACACGTTCGGACCCTTCACCGCAGGCACGGCGGTGACGGCCGCTCCCTCGCATCCTCACGTGGACCAGCCGGAGCGCCGCGTCTCAACCGAGCACACGGACATCGCCCGCGTGCTCATCCGGGGTGCCCTCACGGCCGCGGCGGTCTACATCTTCAAGAAAATGGTTGACGATTGATCCAGTGAGACCCACATCAGGAGGTGATCGTGAAACCCCACACCGGTCAAGGGCACGGTGGCGCTCTACCGCACCTGCCCGCTCATCCGTCCGCGATTCCTGACGTTCCGTTCCGGTTCAGGCGTGCCGAGCTGGTCACTCCGCTCGACGCACCCTTGACGATGGAAGCACACGACCTGCTTTCCCTCAAGCTGCACATCCACGTCCCCGACATCCCGGACCTGTGGCAGCGCGTCACGGCAGCCGGAGCGAAGCATCTGGCGGAGCTGGGCCGACTCCTCGGGCAGACGGCTGCAGACGAGCTGGGACCAGAGTTCGTGGTGATGGTCGGCTTCCGACCGGGGAGCATCGTTGCGAGCGTCACCGGGTGGCTCAGAAAATCCTGGAGCACGACCGGAAACGCGATCGCGAGCGGGGCAAACTCCGTGTCCGTGAATGTTTCCCGCCTGTGCCGCAAGCTCTCGGACACGGTGACGGAGTTCTTCAAGAGGGTGCGCTCGAACCCGACCATCAAGGCGGTGGTGAAGGTCACCGTGAAGTACCTTCCGAAAGCGCTGAACCTCGCTTCGGGAATTGCGACGATCCTGGGGTGGCTGGGCATTCCGGGAGGCGAGCTCCTCCAGGCGGTCGGGAACATGATGACCGGCGCGGGCTATCAGCCCGTATAGCGACGGTCCGGCGCGGCTGCAGCGCCGCTGTAGCAGTCCAGTCTCACCGCAGAGCCGCGGAGAACACGGAGAGGCGCCACGCCTCCCCCGCGTTTCCGTGTCTCTGCGCGAGACCTGATCCGATTCCTGATCCGATTCCACTTCTCAGGACGCCGAATTCGGGTTATGATTGTCACGAGGTACCCTCCCTCGTAGTGGCCTCGCCCCATCGTCACACGCAGTCTCGCAGTCCTTCTCCACACATCGATGCATCCCCGCACCCCGGCCCTCGCCGCCCTCTTCGCCTGCGCGCTCGCCTGTCCCGCGCGCGCACAGCTCGCCGCGCTCACGCCGCCCTCCGACGCCGTCGGCTCGCTGCGGCTGGCCGCGGCGGTGGATTCCATCGCCCGCCACGCGATGCACGACCAGTCGATCCCGGGGCTCAGCGTCGCGATCGTGAAGGACGGGCGCGTGGTGGTGGAGCGGGGATGGGGCACCGTCCGCGGCAAACGGCCGGAAGCCGCGACGGAGGCCACGGCGTACCAGATCGCCTCTGTCAGCAAGCAGTTCACGGCCGCGGCCGTGCTGCGGCTGGCGGAGCAGCGGCGGGTGAAGCTGAGCGACCCGGTGACGGCGTACGTGGACGGGCTCCCGCCGGCGTATCGCGAGGTGACGCTGGAGCGGCTGCTGAACCACACCGCCGGGGTGCCGAACTTCACCGACTTCTTCCGCGAGTTCCGCCACCCCCTCGCGCCCACGCGGCTGGTCGACTCGCTCGCGAAGCGGCGGCTCCTCTTCGAGCCCGGGACGGCCTTCCGCTACAGCAACTCGGGGTACTACCTGCTCGGGCTGGTGATCGAGCGCGTAACCGGCGAGTCGTATCCCGACTACCTCCGCGAGCAGTTCTGGGCGCCGCTGGGGATGGCCGAGACGGAGTACTGCGGCACGCGCCCGCACGCCCCGCTCCCGGCGGGGTACGTGCGCGACCGCCGCGGCGCCGCGGTGCGGGCGGCGCCCTGGCACCCCTCGGTGCTCTTCGCCGCGGGCTCGCTCTGCTCCACCGCGGGCGACCTGGCGCGGTGGACGGTCGCGCTGGGCGAGGGCCGGGTGCTCGCCCCCGAGTCGTACCGGGAGATGACCAGCCCGGCGCCCTCGCCCGACCCGCACCTGCGCATGACCTACGGCTACGCGATGATGGTCGACACCACCGACGCGGGCCCGTACCTGCACCACGACGGCGCCGTCTCCGGCTTCCGCGCCCAGGTGGCGTGGTACCCGGCCGAGCACCTGGCCATCGTGGTGCTGATGAACCAGGGCTTCGCCGCGCCGGAGCCCATCGAGCGCGACCTGGCGCGCGCCGTGCTCGGCGTGGCGCCGGGCGGCCCCAGTCTGGCCGGCCCTACGCCGTCCGCTTCCGCGCGCGCGGCGGTGGGCTCCTTCCCCTTCCCCTGGCAGGAGCCGTAGCGTCCCTCTCGCCGCCGAACTGAAATGGCTCTCACAGAGGTCGCGGGGGACACGGAGGAAGCTTTCCTCCGTGTCCCCTGTGACCTCTGTGAGATTCGGTTCGGCCCTTCATTGCTCAGGAGGGGGCGAGCCGACGTGCTTCATCTCGTTCGTCTGCTCGAAACCGAGGCGCTCGTACAGGCGCCGTCCCTCGGCCGAGGCGTGCAGCACCAGGCTGGTGATGCCGTTCGCCCGGGTCCACGCCATCAGCGCGCGCATCAGCAGCTCCGCGACCCCGCGGTGGCGCCACGGACGCTCGGTGAAGACATTCACGATCAGCCCCTGCGGCCCCCGCTCGATCCCGCCACGGTCGCGCGGACGCGGGATCAGCGGGCGAAGGTGGATCCCCGCGCCCGCGACCACCTCGTCCGAACCCGCCGGCGAGGCGAGCCACGCGACGTACTCACCCGTCGGAATCCCCCGCTCCATCCACGCGCGGGTGGCCTCGAGCAGCTCCGGATAGTGCTCGTCGCTCACGCTGCCCATGTCGCGGAACATCTCCGCGCGGTGCCGCGCCAGCACCGCCGCATCGCCCACGTCCCCGCGGCGGATGGTGAATGCGCCCGTCATCGCCTGCCCAATCGGTTGGGGTGGTGGCGCCAACCTGCGTGCGCGGTGCACGCGCGGCAAGAACCCTCTGGCGGAGGCGCGGCGGCGGCCCCACCATGGGGGAGGATCGATGGATTCCTCCACCCGCGCACGCGTCCATGCACCTTCGCACCCTCGCGCCCGCGGCGGCGCTCCTGCTCGCCGCGCGGCTCCTGCACGCCCAGGAGCAGCCCGCGCCGCTCGCCTCCTTCGCCGAGCCGTCGCTGTCGCCGGACGCGGGCGAGATCGCCTTCGTCTCCGGCGGCGACGTGTGGACGGTGCCCGCGGCGGGGGGCGAGGCGCGGCTGCTGGTGTCGCACCCCGCCACCGAGTCGCGCCCCCTGTACTCGCCGGACGGGCGGCGGATCGCGTTCGTCTCCACCCGCACCGGCGGCGGCGACATCTACGTCCTCTCCTTCGAGAGCGGCGAGCTGAAGCGCATCACCTTCGACGACGGCTACGACCAGCTCGACGGCTGGTCGCGCGACGGGCGGTGGCTCTACTTCAGCAGCACCAGCCGCGACATCTCGGGGATGAACGACATCTTCCGGGTGAGCGCCGAGGGCGGCACGCCCATGCCCGTGGCGGCCGACCGCTACGTCAACGAGTTCTTCTCCGCCCCCTCGCCCGACGGCGCCACGCTGGCGATCAGCGCCCGCGGGATTGCCTCGGGGCAGTGGTGGCGGCGCGGCCGCAGCCACATCGACCAGTCGGAGATCTGGCTGGTGCGCGGCGCCGCCGGCTCCCCGCGCTACCAGCGGTTCTCCGACGGCGTGGGGAAGGAGCTCTGGCCGATGTGGAGCCGCGACGGGGCCACCCTCTACACCGTCTCCGACCGCTCGGGCGCCCCGAACCTGTGGGCGAGGCCCCTGGCCGGCGGCGTGCCGCGCCAGCTCACGAGCTTCCGCGACGGCCGCCTCCTCTGGCCCGCCATCTCCGCCGACGGCCGCAGGATCGTCTTCGAGCGCGACTTCCACATCTGGGCCTTCGATACGGAAACCGGGAGCGCGCGCGAGCTGGCGATCACCCGGCGCGGCGCGCCCGCGGGCCCGGCGGTCGATCACCTGGTGCTCTCCACCGGCTTCCAGGAGCTGGCCCTCTCGCCGGACGGGCGGAAGGTCGCCTTCGTCGTCCGCGGCGAAGTGTTCGCGGCGGGGAGCCGGGACGGCGGCGACGCGGCGCGCGTCACCGCCACCGCGGCGGCCGAGTCGCAGGTGGCGTGGGCGCCCGACAGCCGCCGCATCGCCTACGTCTCCCTGCGCGACGGCACGCCCAACCTCTTCCTCTACGACTTCGCCACGCGGGCGGAGACGCGCCTCACCCGCGGCGGCGAGGGGAGCCACTCGCCACGCTTCTCGCCGGACGGGCGGCGGCTGGCGTACGTCCGCGCCGGGCGCGAGCTGCGGGTGATGGAGCTGGCCGGCGGGGGCGACCGGGTGCTGGCGACGGGGCTGCTGGAGACGGTGCCGCTCACCTCCGACCGTCCCTACGTCTGGTCGCCCGACGGGCGCTGGATCGCGTACGCGGCGGCCGGCGAGCGGCTCTTCCGCAACGTGCGGGTGGTCCCCACCGCGGGCGGGGAGAGCCGGGCGGTGTCGTTCCTGGCCAACAGCAACGGGAACACGCTCTCCTGGAGCCCCGACGGCACCTTCCTCCTCTTCGAGACCGGGCAGCGCACCGAGAGCTCGCAGCTCGCGCGCGTCGACCTTCTCCCGCGCACCCCGCGCTTCCGCGAAGACCAGTTCCGCGACCTCTTCCAGCAGCAGACGCCGCGCACCCCCGGCACGCCGCAACCCGATTCCACCCGTCCAGCCCGCCCCGACACGGCCTTCTCGACCGACTCGGCGGGGCGCGACTCCACGCGGCGGCGGGCGGACCCGCGCAACGTGCGGATCGACTTCGCCGACATCCGCCGCCGCCTCTCCACCCTCCCGGTGGGGGTGGACGTCGACTACCAGGCCATCAGCCCGGACGGCCGGTGGGTGGTGATGATCGCGGGGAACGCCGGGCGGCAGAACCTCTACCTCTACTCGCTCGACGAGCTCGCGCGCGACGAGCCGGTGGCGCGCCAGCTCACCTCCACCTCCGGCGGCAAGGGCGACGCGTACTGGACGCCGGACTCGAAGGAGGTGTTCTACCTCGACGCCGGCCGGGTGCACTCCGTGGCGATCGAGAGCGGCAGCCAGCCGAAGCAGCTCTCCCTCAACGCCGAGCTGGAGGTCGACTTCGCCAGGGAGAAGATGGCGGTGTTCGAGCAGGCGTGGACCTACCTGCGCGACCAGTTCTACGACGAGCGCTACCACGGCGCCGACTGGAACGCGGTGCACGCGCGCTACGCCCCGCAGGTGGCCGGCGCGCGCACCCCGGACGAGATGCGCCGCATCCTCTCGCTGATGGTGGGCGAGCTCGACGCCTCGCACCTGGGCGTGAACCCGCCGCCGGGGACCTTCACCCCGTCGACCGGACGGATCGGGGTGCGCTGGGACCCGGCGGAGTACGAGCGCTCCGGGCGGCTGCGCGTGGCCGAGGTGGTGCCGCTCGGCCCTGCGGCGGTCGCGGGCGGCATCGCCCCGGGCGACTACGTGCTGGCGGTGGATGGCGTCGCCGTGGGACCGCGGACGAACGTCGACGAGCTGCTGGCCTTCCGCATCGGGCGGCGGGTGGCGCTCCGGGTGGCGTCGGCGCCGGGCGGACCAGGGCGCGAGGTGGCGGTGCGGCCGGTGAACGCGGCCACGGAGAAGGGGCTCCTCTACCGCGACTGGGTGGAGCGCAACCGGGCCTACGTGGAGCGGGTGAGCGGCGGGCGGCTGGGGTACGTGCACATGTTCGACATGAGCGAGGCCTCGCTCTCGCAGCTCTACGTGGACCTGGACGCGCAGAACCAGGCGCGCGACGGCGTGGTGGTCGACGTGCGCAACAACAACGGCGGCTTCGTGAACGTCTACGCCACCGACGTGTTCGCGCGGCGCCCGTACCTGGTGATGACCCCGCGCGGCTACCCCGCGGCCCCGGCGCGGGCGCAGCTCGGCCAGCGCGCGCTGGAGCGCCCGACGGTGCTGGTGGTGAACCGCCACTCCCTCTCGGACGCGGAAGACTTCACCGAGGGATACCGGGCGCTGGGGCTGGGGAAGGTGGTGGGCGAGCCGACGGCGGGGTGGATCGTGTTCACCTGGAACGTGCCGCTGGTGGACGGCTCCATCGTGCGCCTCCCCCGCAGCCGCATCACCACTCTCTCCGGGGAGACGATGGAGCGCACCCCCCGCCCCGTGGACGTCGCGGCCGACCGCCCCGTCGGCGAGAGCTACGAAGGCCGCGACTCCCAGCTCGACGCCGCGGTGCGCCAGCTCCTGGGCCAGCTCAGATGATCCAACTGCAGTTAATCTCTACCCTCGATCTCGTACTTGGCGAGCATCCGGTGGATGGTCTTGCGGTCGATGCCGGCCGTGCGCGCCGCCTGCGAGATGTTGCCGTTGTGCCGCCTCAGCAGGTCGCTCAGGTACTCCTTCTCGAACACCGTGATCGCGTCGTTCTTGGCGTCGTGGAAGGGGAGCTCGGCCGAGTACGACGGCGTGCCCCCGCGGCCGTTCACCACCCCCCGCACCGACAGCTCCTCCGGCAGGTCCTCGGCGAAGATCTCCTGCCCCGGCAGGCAGAGCGAGACCACGCGCTCGATCATGTTCTGCAGCTCGCGCACGTTGCCCGGCCACTCGTACTCGGTGAGCACCCGCATGGCGTCGGCGCCGAAGCGCAGGTTGTCGCGGTCGTATTCCTGCGCGTAGCGGCGGAGGAAGTGCTGCGCGAGCGCCGGGATGTCCTCGCGGCGGTGGCGCAGCGGCGGGAGCTTCACCGGCACCACGTTCAGCCGGTAGAGCAGGTCCTGGCGCAGCGCCCCATCGCGCACCGCCTGCTCCGGGTCGCGGTTGGTGGCCGACACCCAGCGCACGTCGATGGGGATCTCGCTCTCGCCGCCCACGCGGCGGATCTTCCGCTCCTGGATCACCCGGAGGAGCTTGGCCTGCAACTCCATGCTCATCTCCGAGATCTCGTCCATGAAGAAGGTCCCCCCCGACGCCACCTCCAGCAGCCCGCGCTTCCCCTGCGGCCCGGCGCCGGTGAACGAGTTCGGCTCGTGGCCGAAAAGCTCGCTCTCCAGCAGCTGGTCCGGGAGCGCCGCGCAGTTGACGGCCGTGAAGGAGCGCGCCGACCGCCGGCTGTTGGCGTGCAGCGCCCGCGCGATCAGCTCCTTCCCGGTGCCGCTCTCGCCGGAGATGAACACGCTCGCGTCCGTCGGCGCCACGCGCGAGACCACGCTGAACACCTTCTGGATCGAGTCGCTGGTGCCGATGATGTTCTCGAAGCTGTAGTGCTTCTTCAGCTGGTCGCGCAGGCTGGCGTTGTCGCGCACCAGCTTCACCTGCTGCGCCGCCCGCCCGATCAGGATGCGCAGCTGCGTGGCGGTGAAGGGCTTGGGGATGTAGTCGTACGCCCCCGCCCGGATCGCCTCGACCGAGCTGTCCACGGTGGCGAAGCCGGTGATCATCACCACCAGCGTCTCGGGCGCGAGCTTCTTGATGTCCTTGAGCAGCGCCAGCCCGTCGGTGTCGGGGAGGTTCAGGTCGGTGAGCACGATGTCGGGGCGCTGCCGCCGCACCACCTCCAGCGCGTTGCGCCCGCGCCCCTCGGTGTAGACGGTGTACCCCTCGCTGGCCAGGATCTGCCCGCAGCTCTTGACCAGGAGCTCCTCGTCGTCCACGATCAGCACGGTGATCGGGATGTCGTTTTCGGGCGTGTCGCTCATGCTCGTCTGGGCGAAGGGCGTTCAGATGGGGCAGCCGGCGGACACCGCGTCCCGTGTCGTGAGGAGAATATGCCGCAACTGCGTCACTCGCGCCATAGTTTTGGTAATCGCGATGGCCCTAACGGACTTTTCACGCAGAGACGCAGAGGCGCGGAGAGGCCGCCGCGTCTCTCCCCCTGCGTCCTCCGCGTCTCTGCGTAGATGAATCCACCGAAGCCTGGGACACGAAAAGACCAGCCACCCCGGTTTGTTTCTTGCGCCCTCCCGGACCCATGCATTCGAAGCAAATCCTGCTCGTGTTGAGCGTTGCGGCAACGCTGGCCGCGTGCAGCGACGGACCCACCGACACGCCGCCCGTGGAGGAGCCCCCCGCACCCGGGATCCACTTCCTCGCGGGGCAGAACGCCTCCGACACCATCGACGCGCTGGTGAGCCTCGTCGTGGAGGTCCGCGACGGCGCCCGAAACCCCGCGACGGGGCAGGAGGTCGTCTTCCAGGCGCTGGGGGTCGGGAGCGACACTCCGTACGTCACCACCCCCTCCGGCACGCCCGCGCCCGCGACGACCGACGGAGGCGGCCAGGTCACGGTGGGGCTCAAGCTCGGGCAGCACGTCGGCGCGGCACACCTCGTCGTCAGCGTTCCCGCCCTGGGGTACGTGGACACGGCGCGATTCACCATCAAGCCGGGACGCCCGGTGAAGACGGCGGTCTCACCGCAGGACTCCACCGTGTACGTGGGCAGCGGGTACACGGTCGCCGTGCTGAACCTCGACCGGCACGGGAACCGGAGCAGCGAGCTCGTCGCGGCGTGCTCCGGCGCTGCGGGCGCGGTCTCCGCCGCCGGGTGTACGGTGCACGGCGAGCACATCGGGCGCGGCTACGTGGTCGCGAGTACCGCGGGGAGGGTCGACACGGCGTGGGTCAGCGTGGTGCCCCAGGGCGTGGTGGCCGCGTACGACAACCACTATCCGCTCGAACCCGGGCACAAGACCGTGCTGGCGAACCTCGACGGATCCGGCCTCACGCGGCTCGGGCCGGGCGGCGGCGGCCCCACGACGGAGGCAGGGCTGGCATGGTCGCCCGATGGGCAGGAGCTGGCGCTGGTGAGCGGGATATCGAAGGTGCAGGTGCTCCACCCGGGTTCGCCCCCCCACGACCTCATCCAGCCGCCGAGCTCGATGGCGGAGAGCGCGCCCCGGTACTCGCGGGACGGAAGCACGGTGTTCTTCACGGCGAACGACCTGTTCTTCCAGAGCATCTCGCTCTACCGCGCCAGGCGCGACGGCACCGCTCCGACGCGCTTTGGGCCACCGCGGACGTACGCCGGCTTCGACTACAACCCCTCGCCGTCGCCCGACGGACGCTACGTGGCGTACGTGAGCAACCGCGACCAGGACTGCTCGAACTGCGGGACCACGGTCCGCATCTGGGACCTCCAGCAGGACGCGGCCACGTCGTTCCGGGTGAGCGGAGAGCTCGCCGCCTGGTCGCCCGTTGGCGACCTTATCGCCTACGCCTCGGCGGGCACGCTCAGGGTGATCCACGCCGATGGCACCGGCGGCCGGCTGCTGCCGGTACAGGCGATCACGCCGCGCTCGATCGACTGGTCTCCCGATGGCCGCTGGCTCCTGATCACGACGTTGGGCGTGCCGCCGCGACTGGTCGAGGTAGACACGGGCCAGGTCCTTCCGATCGCCTGGGCGGCCCAATTCAGCGAGCTCACCTGGCGCCCCTGATCGCCAGGGAGCGCAGCCGCAGGAGCGTGGAAACAAAAAAAGACCCACGCCTCGACCAAAGTTGATCGAGGCGTGGGTCTTCAAAGATAGGCCGGCGGCGCCGTACTCTCCCACCGGGTGGCCCCGGCAGTACCATCCGCGCAGCGGGTTTTCACTTCCGAGTTCGGGATGGGATCGGGTGGATCCCCCGCGCCATAGCCACCGGCCATAAAGG